>ENA-OYCN01000958-OYCN01000958.1-human-gut-metagenome-genome-assembly--contig:-NODE-958-length-12522-cov-5.635357_pt1 | contig 12522 bp, 8 predicted proteins | sample MGYA00244665_ERZ652871 | MGnify/ENA primary metagenome ERZ652871 (study PRJEB26926, sample SAMN06164731) | human gut metagenome | biome: ENVO:00009003; feature: ENVO:2100002; material: ENVO:00002003...
ATGGTTCCGTGTTCGAGCAGGCCGCGGGCCGTGTAGAACAGCAGGCGGTATTGCTGCACGAGCCACCGCACGACGGGGTTGCGCCATTCGGTGACGTCGCGCCGGAAAATCGTGTCGGTGAAGTATGTCAGAAAATCGCTGAATTTCATAAGTCGCAGCCTGGCAATCAGGCAAATGTAGCTATTTTAAACGGATAACCCAAAAATCGTTCCCGATTTTCGTGAAGGCCAGCCGAACGTCGTTGCCGGCATGTACGCCCAGCCGCCGTCCCAGCTCTTCTGCGGCGAACGGGAAATCCCGTTTCATCAACTCCGCGCCGCGGCCTTTGAACGCGCGTTTCAGCCGCCGGGGGTCGTAGGGCTCGATACGTTCGATTGCGAATACTTTGCCAATTATCCCCTCTGGCCGCTCCGTGGCGAAACCATACCCGTTTTCGCTCCATATGTCGGCTTTGCCGCGCAGGTGCAGCCGTGCCAGCCGCGCTTTCTGCAACGCCACATCGGGTACCACGAGCCACCGGTAACGATCCGGTTCGAACGCCCCCGGGTGCGGGGGTGCGCCGGCTTGGGCGGGCGTTGCCGTGAACGAGCCGCGTCCGAGGGCGGTCGCGGTAATGCCGGGGCCCGTGCCGTCGGCATAGATGACGACCTCCTTGCATTCGTCGCCGAGCGAGAGCACCTCCACGCGGCTGTCGGGAAAGAGCCGCAGGGCTTCGTCCACGTCGAACAGCGGCGAGTTCTTGATGCACAGACGCCCTGACGCGCGCGCGATAAGCGGCATCAGGGCGGTGACGTCGGGCGAGCACGCTTCGAGCCGCACCAGCTTGCGGCCGTCGGCCGAGCGGCGGTCGGGGTCGGCGAAAATCCAGTCGAAGTGCAGTCCGGGCCGTTGCAGATACTCCTCGGCCGAGGTGTGGACGACCTCTATGTTGGCGGCTTGGAGCCGCCGGAAGTTTTCGGCGGCGATACGGGCCAGCGTTTCGCTGCGTTCGAGCGTCACCACGCGCCGGAAACGGCGGCTCAGGAAAAGCGCATCGACGCCCAGTCCGCAGGTAAGGTCGAGCACCGTGTTTCCGCTGCAACTTTTGCGGGCCGCGCATGCCTCGCTCGAGGCCTGTTCGAAAGCCAGCGGCGGGAGGATGCAGCGGGCTTCATAGTAGGAGGGGAGTTTCGTCCGTGCCCGCGCAAGGTATTTGACCTGCGTGGCGACGAGTGCCGCATGCGGAATACGCTTGTCGAGGGCGATCGCCGCAGGGTCGCGGCCGATTTGTTCCTCGACGGTATGCCGCACTTCGGGAGTCAGCAGCAGTCGGTATTGTTCCGGAGTCATCATTCCGGGAGCGAAGATACCGATTTTTTCCGTTCGGCGCTCCATAGGAGTAGGGTTGCGAAGATGAAAAGTCCGTAAACACTCCAGCATTGGGTCGTCGTGAGCCGGATGTCGAGGGCGGCTGCCGGAAGTGCCGCTGCAGCTCGGATCAGTTCGTTCTGTGCCCGGGCTGCGAATCCTGCGACGACCGAGAAGAGCGGTGCGAGCGCCGTTCCCGGGATCACGAGCCAGAGCGTGCAGCTCCCGACCACGACGTAGGAGAGCAGGATGACGACGGGGTTGAGTGCCAGCCCGACGACCGAGATCTGGCCGAAGGTATGGGAGATAAGAGGTGCGGTCGCAGCGGACGCTGAAAATCCGATGGCGAGGGTTGCGGTCAGCATATCGATGCTTTTGCGGCGTGTTCGCAGGAGGCGGCAGAGGGGGAGTCCCCAGGCGATGATGCCGGCGACGGCGATGAACGAGAGTTGGAAGCTGATGTCGAACAGGTAATCGGGATGGAAGAGCAGCATGACGAAGGCTACGCCGGCGAGTGTGTTCATCCCGACGTATTCCGACGACGAGGCCAGGGCGAATTGCAGGACGGAGAACATCAGCGCGGCCCGGACGACGCTGGGCGGGAATCCCGTCGTGGCGGCATAGAGCCAGATGAGCAGGATGACCGCGATATTGCGCAGGATGTGTCCGTGCCGGAAGAGCGGCAGCCACCAGAGCAGCAGGTTGGCGAGCAGAAAGACGATGCCCACGTGCAATCCCGAGACGGCGAGCAGGTGCGAGGTCCCGCTGCGCGAGTAGGCCGCACGGAGTGCAGGGGAAAGCGAGCGTCGATCCCCGGCCGTCATAGCGTTGCAGAGGGCCTGTTCGTCGGGTGCCAGGGCCAGACGGTCGAGCCGTGCGACGGCCCGTTCGTGCAAGAACAGGGAGAGGTGCTTCGGGGAAAGCTCCCGGTGCAGGGTGTCGCGCAGCAGCAGGCTTGAGCGGTTCAGGTAGAGGGTGCCGACGTATCCCCGGCGGGTCATCAGCCGTCCGTAGCCGCCGTGACGGGCGGTGAAAGGGTAGATTTTGCCGCGTACGACGGCTCGGTCGCCGGGATTCAGTGCGGTCGAAGAGTCGCATCGCACCACGAGGTTTCCGGCGGCGGGGAGCCATTCTCCGGTTGCGGAGTTCCGCCGGGCGCGGATCGTTGTGCCGGAGGCCGTTTTGCCTTCCCGTTCGGAGAGGCGTTCCCGGACGATGATTTCGTATTCGCCCGGAGTGCCGGTCGGCGGAGCGGGAGTGTGTCTCAGTTCGGTGACGGTCATGCCGAAAAGCAGAATGGCTCCCAGGGTGGCGAGGTTTGCGCCCCGGTCGTCGGCGAGCAGTGCCAGGATACCGCAGACGAGGAATCCGCCTACTAATAACCACAGCGGCAGTACGTAGTGGTCGGCCAGCAGGATGCCGGCCGCGAGCGGCGGCAATGCGCGGAGCATGGGCATGCGCCGGAGTTTCGACCGGAGGTTTTCGGACTTGAGTCGTAGCATAACGGAGCCGGATCGCGGGAAATGGACGGAGAACCGGGCTTTGACTTTGTGTTTTTTTCGTTTTCTGCGTTCGGTGGGACCTCGCGGGCAGTCGCGGGCCTCGTCGATCGGATATTTGCGGTTTGCCTCCTTCGGATGCGGCGGAATATTCCCGCCTCTTCGTTGCATCCGCTTCGAGTGTCGGTTTTCGGATTCGGCGGTTTTCCGATTCGTAAAGATAACTGTTTTTTCGGAAGAATGAGCCGTTCGGATGTATGGATAATACAAAACGACACGCATCGAATGAAATGATGCGTGTCGTTTTGTCGTATCGGAGGTTTTTTCGCCCGTTTAGAACGATGCGAATGTGTTCCAGTTCGAATTTTGCTCCGCTGCGGCCTGGATGTCGGCAGGCAGGTTGGCGAAGAAATCGAAGCCGGTGAGCCGTTCGATCTCGGCGACGGAAGTCGCATAGTTCGTGTAGCTATCGTTCGAGTACTCCCTGTGTTCCATCCAGAAACCGATCGTCATGGCCGACGTCACTTTGTTCGACGCGTCGCGCCGGACTTTCAACAACGCTTTGTAGTAATAGTTCGGTACGGGGCATCGTTTGCTGTCCGACTTCGGTGTGATCCAGGTGATCGCTTCGTGGTTGCCTGCGGTCTGGAGAATAGCGCCCGTCACCACATATACCGTGTCCGTAGTCGCAGTGATATTTCGGACGCCGCTTTCGAGCTGCTGCCAAATACCGCCGTTGAATTTGTTCTGAATCTGCGGCGTGGAATTGGTTGCGTAATAGGTCTGTACGACCAATTCGTCCGAACCGTTGCGGTCGGCGTTGGGTATCTGGTGCCCCCGGGCGTAGAACTCTTTCGAATTGTCATATCCGTCCGATGTGGTAGCTCCGAGATTGACCCCGTAGCTGCTCGACCAGACGTTGATCTGTTCGGATTCGGCCAGTCCGGGATTGCGCTGCCATTTGTCGGAACGTCCGTTTCCCATGTGTCCTTTTGCGAGCGGATAGGCTACCCAGTAAGCCGTGTAGGTCGATTTGTCGTAGTACATCGTGTAGTTGCGCTGCGATCCGGAGGCGGGATAAACCGTCTGCGTGATCGTCGCGTCGGCTGTCGTGCGGGCCGGAAGCTCGTACCAGGCGGCATGATCCGTCCGTGCTCCTTCGGTGGTAAAGGTTGTCGAAGAACTCTGCGGCGTGGAGCCGTTGGTCGCCGTTACGACGCCGTAAACCGTGTACGTCGTTGCGGGCAGAAGATCGGAGAGGTTGGCGGTCGCTTCGTTTCCGGAAACGAAGGCAACGACACTTCCCGTGTCGCTGCCGTTCGTTGCGGAATAGAAGAACTGCACCTCGGTTGCGTAAGCGGCGTCGGTCAGACTACTGGAAACCTTCGCTGTGCTCGAAGTTATGTCGCTTACGCTCGGTGTGGCAATTCCCGGGGTAGGGTCTGGGGAAGGATTATCGCCTCCCCCTTCTCCCGAGTTTCAGTTGATCGTGATGGTTTTAATCATCAACGACTTGCCGCCCGATTCAGTGTTTAACGTAAGGACGATCTCGCCGGACAGCGGAGTTTCCGATTCGACAACATACTCCTGGTTGTTCGTTTTTGCCAAGGAGATCGTTTCGCCGAGTGCTTGTCCTCCGACCGTTACGTTCATAGTGCTTAAGTTTGCCGTATTTGCCGACATAACCAACGTGATTTTTTTGATTCCTCCGGTATAATCGGACGTTTTTATGGTGACATTATCGGGTCTCGACCAAGAAAGACCGCGTATCCCGCTATTGGTATCGAATGCAGTGGGCGCTTTGCTTGCAGTCCATGTCAGTCCGTTTACTGTTAAGCCGGCAGCGATCTTGTCTTTATCCGCGCTTTCGAAAGTGTAGGTCCAAGTTTCTCCGACACCGCCTTCCGGCTTGCTGTTCTGGGTAATGAGCAATGTCGCGTTGGCTGTACCCAGTGAAGTGGTAGCGGTAAGAACGATGCGTGCTGTACGAGGTGTTGCGACCGTATTCTCTGTGGCTGCGACTTCGAGGCGATTTTCGCCGCCGTTGTAATCACCTGTGGTGATCCAGTCCGGCTGTTTGGTTCCTTCAGTGCCGTCGTAAATAGCGACGGAAACGTCTTGCGTTTCGGCGTTCTTCAACGTAACGGGGATGTAGTGTGTTTCCGTATCGTTATAAGACAGTGTCAGGGTGGACGGATCCAATGTGATTTCAGGCAACTTGACGTATTCGGCAGGGATCAGAGTCAGATCTTTTGTCTGGGAACCGGTATAGAATCCAAAACCGTAAGTTGCCTGCGTGTTTTTCGCCAAAATACGGGAAGGGGTCGCTGCCGATGCGATTTGGTAAGTGCCTTCGGACTTGTTCTTGGTAATTACCAGTTCATAAGGAGTCGTAGAGGTCGTAGCGCTGTTGCCGCTTTCCCAGGAGAGGTAGTTCTCGCCTTGACTGATCGTGTAGTTGTCACCCGATTTGGTAATTGTCCAAATGAGGGTTTCGTCCCCGGTTTTGTAGGGATTAGACGGCGTAATCACTACGGGAGCCAAACGGGAGCCTTCAGCTAAAGAACTCATTGCATAGGTTGTTTCGGATTGGGTCGCCGTGATGACGTAGTCGCCGCTCAATGTTTCGGTTGTCTCTTCCGCAGCGTCGGTCATATCGACCGCGAAAGTCGAACTGTCGCCCGCTGCGAAAGCCAGGGTCCGGCCCTCCTGAACGGTTACCGTCTTGGTGAAGATCTTCGATGCGGTGGTCACGGTAACGGTGAATGTTTCACCGGCAGCTACCTCGAACGGGAAGCAGGTGAAATAAGCCGCCATACCCGCTTCGCTATTGGCCGTGATGTTCATCTCCGAAGAGTAGTTCAACGTCACGTTATCGGCGAAATTGTTAATATAGCCATACTCCTTGATGGTACCTGCCGTCATATCGACATAGCTGCGGCCCGTGACTTTTTTGTCGGGAGCCGTAAATTTGACGCCGAGGACACTTTCCGCAGATGCGAGGTTCTTGACCGTCATCTTACCGATGGCGACGGCACGGCCGAAACTCATTTGCAGTTCGGTCGGCTGACTCTCCACAGAGATCGATTTGGCGATCAGCAGGTCCGCGTTCGAATCGAAACTCGTAGCGGTCGGCTGCTGGACTGTGGGAGTGATGACCTTCATGTTGGTGATGTCCGTATTGCTGGAGGTAACCCATGCCGAAGCGGGGTAAACCGCGTTGTAAACGAGCGGGGTGTTCTCGTTTGCGGGGAACGTTACGGCGAATTTTGCAATGTCGCCGCTTATCACGCCCTCTTGCGAGGTAGCAAATACGGTAGTGGAAGCTGCCGTTTCGAGTACTTGCAGGAATTCACCGGTCGCATTCCACGAAACTTTCCCCGTCAGGGGATCATACGTTGTACGGGAACCGGATGCCGATTCGAGTTCTGACGATGCGGAGACCGTCATGGTTACTTTGCGCCCGTTCGACGGGTCGGAAACCGTGTCGTCTTTGGAGCAGGCTGTGAACAGAGATGCACACACCGCAACAGCCAAGATGGATTTGAAAAAAGTTTTCATAGTCGTGCAATGTGTTTGTTAGTACTCTCCGTAATCGGTGTCATTGATGCTGCCGCCTGCTTCGCCCGATCCTCCATAGTCCAGGACGGTGCTGTTGGCAAAACCTTTTTCGATCGAGATGTTAAGGATCTCAATCGAAGGAGCGGAGTACGAAGTTCCCCCCCCCTTAACCGTAGATTTGTAGTGTCTTTCCATAGTAATAGAGGTATATGTTTGAGAGTTTTTACATCCTTTCCCGGTTAATGGGCTACCACAAATATAGACAATATTCGATTAAGGAACAAGAAAGAATCCAAAATTCATCGAATCTTCATATTTCGATGCGGATTATGCGCGAAAGCGTCCGAAATTTAATATAAATTGTCGAACATGCTCTGGCTCTTGTCGTACTTCAGGTCGGCAAGGGAGGCGGCTTTGACCCCGATGTTGAAGCTCCAGCTCTGGTAATGACCGAAGGGAATCCATGCGAACGACATCTGCCAACAGTGCAGGTCGCGTGTAATGGTGATGGAGGCCGGAGTAAGCTCTTTGGCCTGGAAGTCGTAACCACCCTGGAATGTCACGCCCATTTTTGGGAGAATCGTGACGCTGCCGTTGATACCGAGGGTCTGGGTGATGTTTTTCTGGTATCCTGTCGTGCCGTTGTTGGTCGGCGAAGAGGAGTAACTGATCGTATAGTTGAATCCCAGGTTCCAAGGTAGCGAGAAGTCGTAATAGGCCTGGGTCATGTATTGTCGTCGGAGCGCAGGGTTCATCTGCCCGTAAGGGTCGTAGAACGGATTGGCGTAGGCCGGATCGATCGGGGCGCTGTTGATGTCGTTGATCGCCGGGGTGGAGTTATCCTGCCGGGACTGGAACGTATAGCCGAACGAGGTGCTGGCCGATACTACGCGGCCGGGGAAAAAGAGCTTGTTGATACGCTGGCCCTGCGGTGTGACCCGGTAGGGATCGAGCGTGGCGCTGATGTTGATGCCGAAGTTCTGGAAGACCGTAGTACGCAGCGAAATGGGGATGTTCGAAAGCCCCATGGAGTCGGCCAGGAAGTTGTAGGATACCTGGCCGATGCGGAGTTCGTCGATCAGTTTGATCTTCTTCATGCCCGAGGTATCGCGCTTGCTGAGTACTTTCATTTCGAGCGTTTGCGAGAGTGAGGCGTTGATAGCCATGGACTGACCGGAGCTGGGCACGCCGAAGATGCTGCCTTCGAAGGGTGAGTAGGTCTTGAAATTACCCAGCGTATCGCTCTGCACGGTCTTCAGGTAGCCGTATTTCTGTTTTGAGAAGTCGGGGGCGTAGGAGAAGCTCACCGTCGGGGTGATCGTGTGGCGGATCGCCTGCACCTTGCGGGTTTTCTTCTTTGCTTCGTAGCGGCCATAAACGATCGTCGAAGCCTGCAGGCTGAAGTTGTAGTTGTACAGACGATAGAAGCCGTATTCCGGATCGAGCTTGTCGATGCGGTTCAGTACTGGGTTCCAGACCTGTTCCTGCTTCTTGAAATACCATTTTTCGGTGTAGTTGATCGTCGGCCCGAAGTTGATGTAGTTGAAGATATTGTACGTCGCCGAGATGGGAATGCTGTGCTCGAAGCCGTACTGCATGTTCTGGAGCGTCTCCTTGGTGAAGATTTCGGACTCCTTGGCGTTGGCCTTGTTGTTGAATTTGCCGGTATAGCGGAGCGAGATCTTCTCGTACCAGCGCTCCTTGCCCATCGCCTCCTTGCGTTTGAAGGGATAGAAGGTCGAGACGTTGAAGACAACGTTCGGCAGGGCGATCGAGAGCGTTCCGCTCTGCGAGTTCTGCGAAACGGACATATTGGCCGAAAGGGAGAACGGCGTGCCGAGCCAGCTTTTCGAGTAGGAGATCGTCGAACTGGTCTGCGTCTGGAGCGCCTGGTTCAGGTTGGTGGCCGAATAGCGGTTATAGCCGCTGGTACGGAAATCGACCGAGGCGGAGAAGGTCGAGCCCGGGTTGGCCTTGGGGTCCTGCGCATGCTGCCAGTAGAGTTGGAAGTTGTTCTGCTGGAGAAAGTCGGGTTCGCCCTTGTCGCCGACACGGACGTTCGAGTAGTTGAAATTCAGAGTGCCGTTATACTTGTAGCGCTTCATATAGCGCGACATGGCGGATGCCTCCCACGATCCGAGGGTGTAGATGCCGCCCCGGATGGCCAGGTCCATGTGCTGTCCGAGCGTGAAGTAGTAGCCCAGGTCGCGGATGTAGAATCCCTTGGTCGATTCCTCTCCGAAAGTCGGCATCAACAGACCCGACTTGGGGCCGGAACTGAGCGGAAAGAAACCTTCGGGGAGCAGCGGAAAGTAGATGGGAACGTCTTCCATGACCAGGTAGGCAGGACCCGTGACCACTTTCTTGCCGGGAATTACCTTCGCCTTGGTCATCGCCAGGTAGAAGTGGGGATGGTCCGTCTGGTCGCAGGTGGTGTATTTGCCGTCCTGGATGTGGATGGTGTTGTCGTCCATCTTTTTGACGTTGTTGCCGATCAGCCAGCCGTCGCCCTCCTGAGTCGCCACGCCTTTGATTTTCGCCTTTTTACTGCCGATGTTGTAGGTGATCGTGTCCATCGTGTAGGGATTGGCGGCTCCTTCGGTGAAAGTGGGGTTGGTAACTGTCGGTTTGCCGTCTATCGTGTCGCGCTTGCCGTGGGCGTAGATGATCTTTTCGTCCATATTGACCCGCATGAAATCTCCCTTGAGATTCATGTTCTGGTAGTTGATATCGCCCTGGTTGTAGATATAGACCGTGCGGTTGCGTACGTCGTAGTAGAGCGAGTCCTGGTTTTTGCCGCTGATGATGTCGTCCAGGAAAGATTTTTTCCGGGTCGTATCGCGCCGGGTCGTGTCCTGACGCAACGAATCGCGTAGCAGCGAGTCGTTGCCGGTGGGAGCCGTACTGTCGGCGGGGGCGATCGGCGAGAGGGGAGGCGCTCCGAAGATCGAGTCGATCTTGGTGTCGAAAAGCGAATCCTGCTCCTCTTCCGTACGTGTTTCGGCGGTCGGGGGGCGGTCGGCTTCCCGTTGAAGGCGCCGAATCTCCCGGCGGGTTTCGCGGCGGGATTTTTGTACGGCTTGTGTCGGAGTGCTGTCGGGCGGTGTTTGGCGTTCGGGTGTCGCGGGATGCTGCACTCCGCCCGGCAGCGCCATGCCGAGCACCGGAAGCAGGAAGAGCAGCAGGAGTGCTCCCGAGAAGATATATTTTGCCTTTAGCCTGTCCAAAATTCCAAAAAAAATCATACCTTTGCCGACGAGTCGGCAAAACCGCCCGAAAATGGCTCCGAAGGCCTCAGTGCGGGGGTTTTAACATCCGGCAAATATAGGTAAAAAATTCAGAACCGTTAAATTTTCAGCCACTTTTGCTATGCGGAAATCGCTTTTTCTTGTTGCCCTGTTTTTGATTGCGACACTCTCTTTCAACGGAGTTGCCGCGCAGAATATTGCACAGGGCGTGCGGGTCGTCGTAATCGATGCCGGGCACGGGGGGCCGAAGTTTCCGGGAGCTCATTACAGAGGCGTTTATGAGAAAGATCTCAACCTTCAGATCGCTCTGAAGCTCGGGGCCTTGATCGAGAAGGAGATCCCCCAGTTGAAAGTGGTTTACACGCGTAAGACGGACAAGCAGTTTTCCGAAAGTCTGACCCAGGATTTGCAGGCTCGGGCCGATATCGCCAACAAGGCGGGCGGCGACCTGTTCATTTCGATCCATACCAATGCTGCGGCATCGGCGTCGGCACGGGGAGTCGAGACCCTGATTATGGGTGAGAGTCCGCTGGAGAAGAACGCCAACGAGCGGGCCCTCTATTATAACAACCAGGAGGAGCTGCTCGATATGTCGAACGAGAAGACGGCGGCGATCGTTCGGGCTTATATCCAGAACCTGCAGTTCACCTATGGTGAATACAGCGAAGCGATGGCCCGTCTGGTGCAGAAACATTACGTCAAGTCCGGGCGGCACAATCGCGGTGTGAAGCGACAGCCGCTCAAAGTGCTCTACGCTACCGATATGCCCGGTATCCTGACCGAGATAGGTTTCCTTTCCAATTCGGAGGAGTACGCTTATATGAATTCGGCGAAGGGGCAGGCTCAAATCGCACGTGCGCTGTGCGATGCGGTGAAGGATTACGTCGCTTTCGTTCGGGGTGCGCTGCTTGTCGATGACGATGCCATTTACGAACAGGCCGATGCCGATGTCGCAGAGCCGGCTTCGGCTGCCGCTTCGGACAAAGCGGATAAGGGTAGTGTCAAAACCGGGAAAGCCGAACAGGAGAAGACGTTTTATGCCGTGCAGTTGATCGCCAGCGCCAAGCGCGTGCCGCCCAAGGACCGGCAGTTCAAAAGTTACCGGGGAAAAGTCACGGAGTTCGTTACCGGCGGCCGGTTCAGGTATAAGTATTGTGTGGGGCGTTTCGATACCCGCAAGCAGGCCGAAGCCAAGTTGGCCGAGGTGCGCAGGGAGTTCCGCGATGCGTTCGTGGTGAGTTGTCGGGGCGACCGGATCGTACAGTAAATAAAACGAAAAAAACAGGTATATGAGAAGAGAAGTTAAGATCGGCATTTTCGCCGTGCTGATGATCGGCGCCCTCTGGGCGGGTATCCGCTTTCTGAAGGGGTTCGACATCTTCAGTCGCAACGCGGTCTATTATGCCGCTTACGACCAGGTCGATGGCGTGCAGAACGCTTCGCCGATTCTGATCCGGGGCGTGAAGGTGGGAGCCGTGACGGATATTTCGTTCGATCCTTCGATCGGTAACGAGGTCGTACTTCAACTGACGATCCAGCGGAAATACCGGATTCCGTCCAATTCCGAAGCCCGGATCTACAGCAACAGCATCATGGGCGCCAAAGCGATCGAAATCGCTCTGGGCGATGCCGGGACCTACCTGCAATCCGGGGACACCCTCTGTTCGAGCCGCAGCAAGGGCCTGATGGATATGGCGGGTTCGGAACTCGAATTTTTCAAGCAGAAGATGTCGCAGGTCGTGGGGGATTTGAGCCGCACGATGGATAACCTGAATCTGATTATGGAGCAGAACGCCGCGAATATCGAAGGTACGATGTCGCACCTGAATTCGATTACGGGCAGCGTAAACGGTATGTTGCTGTCGCAGCGTGCGAATCTGGAGAGCGCCGTAGCGAATTTGACCCGTTTTTCGGAGATGCTCGGCGAGAACTCTCCGCGTATGGACAGTATTATCCTGAATTTAAGCAATTTTACCGACCAAATACAGCGTGAGAATCTGGCCGGGGCGCTCGATTCGACTCTGATGAACCTCAATGCGATCTTGGCCCGTGTCAATGCCGGGGAGGGGACTGTCGGGCAGCTCGTCAGCGATCCCCGTCTGTACGAATCGCTCAACGAGGCGACTGCGAACTTGGCGTCGCTGCTGGCCAACTTGCAGGCCCATCCTGCTCGTTACGTCCATTTCTCGCTGTTCGGCCGCGATCCCGAAAAGGCCGACCGCAAGCAGCAGAAAAAAGAGGCGAAACATGCCCGGCGCGATTCGCTCAAGGCCCTGAAAGCGGCCCGATAGTTTCGAATGTTTTCTCTGTGCGATGATCTATCCGGCGAACTTTGAACAGAAAGTCGGTTTCGACCGGCTGCGTGAGCAGGTCGCGGCGCTGTGTACGATTCGCGGCGGCCGGGAAAGGTTGTGCGCCGAACAATTCAGCACTTCGCAGGCCGATGTCGAGCGGCGGCTGGCGCTGGCGGACGAGATGCGCCGTCTGCTGGAGATGGAACGGGACTTTCCGGACGACGAGTTCGTCGATGTCGATTATATCCTTTCCAAACTGAAGATCGAAGGCAGTTTCCTCGAAGTCGAGGAGGTCGTGTTGCTGCGCCGGGCGCTGGCTTCGGCGGGGGCGATCGCCGGTTTTATCCTGGGGCGCGGTGAGGAGCTATATCCCGAACTGCGGCTCCGCAGCCGGGGGATCGAGGCTTTCCCGGAGATCGTTCGGGCGATCGACGGTATCGTCGATCAGTACGGCAAGATCCGGGACGACGCTTCGCCGGAGTTGCAGCAGATCCGGCGGATGATCCGCGAGCGGGAGGGGCAGGCCGCCAAACGCCTGCAGCAGGTGTTGTCGAATGCCAAGAAAGCCGGTAT
>ENA-OYCN01000971-OYCN01000971.1-human-gut-metagenome-genome-assembly--contig:-NODE-971-length-12406-cov-5.743017_pt1 | contig 12406 bp, 11 predicted proteins | sample MGYA00244665_ERZ652871 | MGnify/ENA primary metagenome ERZ652871 (study PRJEB26926, sample SAMN06164731) | human gut metagenome | biome: ENVO:00009003; feature: ENVO:2100002; material: ENVO:00002003...
AGATTATATCTCAAATCCTTGAGAATGGGGTGTCAACTTTTTTTATACCACATCAGCATTTCATAAACAAATCGCTTGACTTCTGGGCTTCGGTCTGGGCGATGCCGCCCACGTTCCGCATCTTAGTAAATAAATAGAGGTTTTTGTAAAAATGACTCTCATCTATAAAGAGCCTGTCTATGCCTAATTCCTCAAAGTTTATCACGCTGTCTTTCCGCTTGGTGTCGTTTAATTTATCGAGCTTCGCCTTAATCGCTTTCCTCGTTTTCATGAGCTGTTTGACCGTGAACTGCTCCCCGTGGGATGCCTGCACGTCGTCAATGCCACGCTCAATGTCGTCAAGCTGCCGCATGAGCTGTTCCCTCTGGCGTTCCTCGCTGATGGGGATTTTCTCGAATTGCGAATGCCCGATAATCACCGCATCATAAGCCCCCGTCGCAATCCTGCCGCAGAACTTTTTGCGGTTTCCCGTTTCAAAATCCCGCTTGGTCGTGACAAGGATATTGGCAGATGGATAGAGCCTTAAATACTCCGACGCCCACTGTCCGACAAGGTGGTTCGGGACGACAAACATGGATTTCTGGCATAGCCCTAACCGCTTGCTTTCCTGTGCGGCGGCGACCATTTCAAATGTCTTGCCCGCCCCTACCTTGTGCGCAAGGAGCGTGTTGCCGCCGTAAAGGATATGGGCAATCGCATTGACTTGATGCGGTCTTAGCTGAATTTCTGGGCTGATGCCGCCAAACGTGATATGGCTTCCGTCATATTCACGGGGACGGATGGAATTAAATGTGTCATTATAATAGCGTACAAGCCTGTTCCTCCGCTCTGGGTCTTTCCAAATCCAGTCCTGAAACGCCTGCTTTATCACCTCCTGCTTTGCCTGCGCCGCCGTGGTTTCCTTATGGTTCAGCACCGCTTTCTTGTTGTTGTGTTCGTCATAAACATAGTCAAAGATGCGGGTGTCACGAAGATTCAAAGTATCCTCCATGATGCGGTATGCGCTCGCCCGCTTCGTGCCGTAAGTGCTGTCCGCCTTGACATTCCCAATGTCGGAACTCTTATTCTCGATAAACCAGTCTCCGTTATACGCCGTGTAGCGTACTTGCAGCCTGCCCGCCGCATAGCTTGACGGCGTTAAAAGCTCCACCATGAACTGCTGTATATCCTCCTGCGGTATCCACGTCGTGCCAAGACGGACGGAGATTTCGCTTGCGGGCAAATCTTTTGGGATGACCTTTTCCAGAGCCGCCACGTTGGCTGCTAGCTCTGGGTCTGCCTTTGCCGCTATCTCTGCGACTTTCAGTTTCTCCCGCACATTCCCCGATAAATACTCGTCTGCGGTCACATACCTTGCAGGCTCGGAAGACGGAACTTTATAAATAACTCCCTGCAATTCCTTAATGATTTCTTCCTCCGACCTGCAAGTGAGCCGTGCCATATAAGATAAATCGACATGGGCTTTCTCCCCGATGGAGAGGGCGAGGGCTTCGCTCGCCGTTTCCACAAAGGTCACTTCTCGGTGGGGCTTTATCGTCCGCTTCGTGAACATGTCCGCCTTGCGTTTGAATTTTCCCTCGTCGTCAAGCACTTCCAAAGAGCATAAAAGGAAGTAGCTTTCGTCTGCCGCAAAAGCGAGGTAGTTCCCCCTGCTGTTAATCAAGCCATACTTTTTTGTAAAGGCATCATATAATCGGTTTAGGTTTTCCTGCTCGGTCTGTATCATTTCCTCTGGGCAGTCGTCGGTCTGGTACTGGATAAGCTTCCTCACGCAGTCACGGATTTCCAGCAGCCCCTTGATGCGGTTCTCCGCAGTCATGGACACGTTTGCAGGGGTCATCTCGTTATTCTCTCGGAAGTAGACCCTGCCGCCCACAAGGGCAAAAGAGAAGTTCCGCACGTTCGGGTCGGCGGGGATGGTTTTCTCCTGATCATCGGAGATACGGTCAACCTCATTTTCTATCTCTGGGATTTCGCCGTTTATCCTCTGCATGGCTTCATGGAGAAGTCCCGCAAGCGGCATATCGGGATAGGCTTTGCAGACACTGTCCATGCCAAACCTTGTGCTTTCCATCCTCATCTCGCCAAGCACCATCTCTGGGTGGGATACAAAGTAGCTGTTCATCGTGACGCCGTTTTCATCCGTGTCAAGATTTACCCACTCTGGCTCAATATCTATGATGCGGTCACGCTTTTGCAGGATAAGGATGTCGCTCGTGACCTCCGTGCCTGCATTTGCCCGAAACGTATTGTCGGGAAGCCTTACCGCCCCTAAAAGCTCGGCTCTCCGTGCGATATATTTCCGCACTTCTGGGCTTGCCTTGTCCATTGTACCCTTAGAGGTGATGAACATCACAACGCCGCCTGCCCGCACTTTATCCAGAGCCTTTGCGATAAAATAGTCGTGGATTAAAAATTTCTGGGCGTTATAGCGGCTGTCGTTGACCTTGAATTCCCCGAACGGGATATTGCCAAGCACCACGTCAAAATGGCTGTCTGGGAGCTTTGTGTCCTCAAACCCCTCAATGGCGATGCTGGCTTTCTGGTAGAGCTGCTTTGCAATCCTGCCCGATATGGGGTCAATCTCAATGCCGTGCAGCTTTGATTTCTCCATGCTGTCGGGCAGCAATCCTAAAAAATTTCCCGTGCCGCAGGACGGCTCTAAAATATTTCCCTGCGAAAATCCCAAATGGTCAAGTGCTTCGTACATTGCCTTAATGACAATAGGCGGCGTATAAAAAGCGGTCAGCGTGGATTCCATAGCGGCATGGTATTCCTCATCGGAGAGTGCTGATTTTAATTCTTTATATTCGTTCTCCCATGCCGCATTATTGATGTCAAACGCCATCGACAGACCGCCCCACCCAACATATTTTGCAAGGGTTTCTTGTTCTTCGGGCGTAGCAGGGCGATTTTCTATCTGAAGGTCATGGAGTAAGCGGATTGCGGACATGTTGTTGCGGAACTTTTCTTTTGCGCCGCCAACGCCTAGCGCATCATCGGTAATGCGGTAATTACGGCGGTCGGCGGAGAGGGCAGGGACAGACGGTTTCGCCGTAACTGGCATTTCCCTCGGCTGCCCATGCTCTGGCTCATCAAATTTTATTTTCTCCACCACAATGTCATAAGGAAGTCCGTTCTCCACGGCAGGATATTCTGCCACGGTTTCCGTAGTCGGTTTTGCGGGAGATTCTGTTTTTTCTTCGGATGGTAATTCTTTCTGTGACTGCTCCAAGAGCCTGCGGACATAGCCCACTTTTTCCACACGGTTTATCGGGAAGCCCACGCTGTTCTGAAATGTGATGTCACGCATGGAAACGTCGCCGCTGATTTTCCCGACGCTTTCTATCAAATAACGGCGGTTGTCAATGGAGAGTTCCTTTCCGATAAGGTCAGAATTATCCTGCGTTCTGTCTGTCCCAGACGGGGCAGGCTCTAATTTCTGCTGTTCCTCACGCTCCGCATGATTTAAAGTGTCGGCGTATTCCTGCGCTTCTTCCTCGGTTTCAAAGGTCTGGTAGACACCGCCCACATCGTAATATCGGTCGGCACTGTCCTCTGGGGCTTTGTTATTCCGTATGATAAACGGGTCGGCAAAGGCATCGGAAGTCTGCTCTACCGTGTAATGGGGCTTCTGTTCTGTTTTATCGGAGATGATGTCTGGGCTTGGGTTTTCAGCCGCCTTTTCGCTATTCTCCCGATAGAACGGCTCAAGCTGTTCCTCCGTCAAGGACACTAAATCGTGGTAGTACAGATTGGAAAGTGCGTTCTGGATAAGGTCGGCAAGGTCGTTGTACTGCGTATATTCTGCAAGAATGCCGTCCACATACGTTTCCATGCGGTACTGCAAGAGGTTGACGGATGCCTGTATCCCATGCAAGCCGTCCTCGGTATTTTTAAAGGCAATCTTGACGTTGGACAAATCCGTATAGTCCACTTCGGCGTCGCCGCCAAACTCTGCATCGCAGTATGCGTCGATATAACCTTTCGCCTGTTCCAGAAGTTCTCCCTCGGCAGGCTCTTTTGCCCTGTGAAACCAGTCCTCCTCGGTAGCCATTATCTCGCCAAGCCGCTTTTCATCCTCTGGGGTCAGCTCGGTGTTCCGCTCCAAAAACGGGATAAACACGTCACGCCCCAGACGCAGGGATTCCATTTTCTCTCGGTAGTAATCTTCGCCCTGCCGTTTCCATTCTGGGATAAACGGGCAAGTAGGGGAGAGGGAATATTCATAGAAATTTCGGATATGGGCGATTAAATCCCCCTCGCCGTCGCCGATGTCAAACCGTCCCTCGTAATTAAATTCCTCGCCGCCGATGACAGCATGGACTTCAAAATCGGTCTTATGATACCATCCGACATGCTTGTCCTCATTCTCCCTTTCCCGATGCTGTTTTTCGTCCAGAACGCCGAGCAGTTTATTTCCCAGAGCAAAACTCAAATCTGTAAATCGGTCATTCAGCTTCTTGTCATAAAAGGCGGGATGCTCGGAAAATCCAATAGATAGGGTAATGCAGTCGGACTTTTCCTCGGCAAGTGTTTCTGTTTTCTGGCTCTCGGTAATGACCGTTTTCAGATGGTCGTTTGCAGGGTTTTCCTTTAACTTTTTCTCAAAATCTTCCCTGCTTAATTCCTTTCCGAACAATGGGAACTCCGCATTTCGCAGGGAAACGGCATTCTCATCAAAGGCGGTGACCTCATATTTGTCCGCCCCGATATACACCACATCACCCTCGTGATAGAGGTAGCGGAGAGGGTACAGCTCCGTAAGCTCCTGCGAGAAACGCCATGCATTGCTGCGGCTGTAAACGCTGGTCGTCTTTTTCTGAACAAGGGAGAGGAAGTCTAACAGCTCCTGCACGTTGTCGGGATGCTGCAATGCCTGTTCCATAAGGTCGGCGGGCATATCCGCAAAATCTTTGCACCCAATCACGCCCAATAAGTCTTTCTCGTAGCCGTCCAAGTCACGGATAAAATCAGAGAGCCGCAGGGCGAGCGTGTCCCGCTTGTCCGCAGGGGGCAGCTCCCTTTTTTCCTCAATAAAACGCTGCCTTGCCAGTTTCCTCTGGGTGTCGATTTCATACTGCGGGGCAGAGATCCTTTCCAGATAGTCGGCATAGTGGTCTTTCTCTTTGGGATTGAGGTAGCGGTTATCCTTAACCAACTCACGCAGCCGTTTTTCCGCTTTCGACCAGCTCAAAACAAGGTCGTGCTCGGTGGAAATGCCGTCACGGTCAATGGAGATGCCCTTGCCGCTGTACCACACATACCCCTCCGTGCCGTCTGAAAAATCAACAAAGAAACCGCCCGTGCCGTATTCCCTTTTCAGAAAATCAATGTTCTTCTTTTTATCTTCCTGCTTCTGAAACTGGTGATAAATACGGTATTTCCCGTTCGCAACGCTGTTCCCTTTTACAAGGACGGCATCAATATCCTCCTGTGAAACGGCAAAAGCAGAGGCTTTCCCGTCCTCTGCTTCAGCTATCATTTCAATCTGTTCGTCCACGGTCGGGAGATTTGCGGCAATTTCTTCCTCATTGGCAACGCTGCCTTTTTCGGTCTGTCCCTCTGGCTCTGCCGTCTGTGCCGCAGCCGCTTTTTCTTCCTGCCTGCCGCCGTCCGACTGCGGCTCTTGTTCTGAATTTCCTAATTGTAAATCAGTTCGCTCAAGATGGCTTCCTCCGCTTGGCTGCGGATATTGTTCATCATGCCGAGCCACTGCATTGGGGCTTTCTCCTTCAGCTCCTCCGTCACTCCCTGCTCGGCTGCTAACTGCTTCGTCAGAAGCTCCAGCCGCTGCAACGCCGTCTGCTCGGTCTGGTGTAAGTGTTCGTTCAGCCTGCCCGCTGTCAGCAGGTTGAGGTACGTCACCCTCTTGTGGCTTTCCAGATAATCCCTGTGCATCAAAGCGTACCTGCCAAGCGGAAGCTCTGGCTCTGTCGGTAATGTCAGGTCGGGTATAAGGTAGTCCGCCTGTTTCGTGTAAGTGATTTCGCCCATTATCTTCACTCCTTTCGGGTTGTTTCCTGCCTTTATCATACTGGCTTGCAATGTTTCTTGCAAATGTGCGGTTCTGACGTTTTGCTTCGATTTGCACATTTCGGACTGCCGCAGAGATTTCCCACAACGCCATCTCGGAAATGTCGCTCGTAGCGATGCCGATGGCGTTCAGTGTCTGGGGCGTGTTGAAATTTATAATCTCCGCAAAATCCTCACGCTCAAAATACCCGTCCGCATCCAGACCGCAGCGGGAGAGCAGCATATAGGCGACGCTGTTTGCGGCAAGCCGTTTGTAAATCACTTCTATATTATAGTCGTCCAGTTCCTCCAAAAAGCTGTCTTTCGTGCAGCCCTTTAGCTGTGAGAGGTAATCGGGTAAATTATCCTCCACGGCGTTCTCCGCTGTCCCTATTAAAAACGTGGCAAAACCGCCGCCCTCCGTGCCGCCGAACCTGTCCGCAAGCCGCTCCATGACGGGCTGCTCATACCGCTTATCCATCTGCCATATTGGGACGGCTCGGCTGCCGTAGTAGCCCTCATGGGTGTCGGAAACGTCAAAATAATATTTCAGCGTGTTCCTGCGCCCTTTCGGGTCAAAGACCGCAATCCCCTTGCTGTCCTTATTTACCCAACGCTTAAAGAGCCTGTTCCATGTGCCAATCTCGGCTACGGCAGTTGCGTCGGGGCGTTGGGCGTAAATCAAGAGCTGCTCGTCAAAGCGGCACTTGTAATTATGGCAGGCAGAGGATAAAAAGCCCTGCCAAGCCTGCGGGTTCTTTGCGACCGCCATCCCCGTGCGGCGGTACAGCTCCGTAATAAGCTGGTACTTTGCAGCCATATGCTCACACCTCCTTATCGTTCCATATCTTTGTTTTTCTGTTTCCTGTCGTATTCCCCGCACCGCTCGGCGATTTCGGAATACATCTTGTCCCGCATGTCCCGCTCATAGGCTCGGTATTCCTTTGCCTTTTCCGTGGGCTTATACCAGACACTCTTTTTATCTGCTTCATCTAAGCCCTCATAGCGGTCGTCTATCTTATCCATATATTTCTCATAAATGGCATGGGCGGCGGGGGCGTCCTTTGCGTAGCGGTAACGGGCAAGGCTCTTATGCGTCCCACGAAGCTCGGCATACTCATAGAGCATACGGATAACCTCACGGTCAAGCCCTTTCTGCCCCTCGGCATCATAGATTTCCGACAGTCCCCTGCATCTCCATGAATGGTAGGGAGAGGTGTCATTGGAGCTGTGGGAAGACACATACACACCGTCTTTCTTTACCGTGATGCGGTTGATTAGCTCGGTACTCATTCCGTACCACCTCCCAGAAATGAGATGACCTTATTCCCCTTGATGCTCTTTTGCAGCTCATTGATGAGCGTGATGTCCGCAACCGTGATTCCCTGCATAGAGAGGATGTCGTCCATCGTCATGGCGGCGATGGCTTTTTCTTCGGTAAAGCCTGCTTCAAAGACTTTATTTAATACTCTGACCGCTTTCTGGTTTACAGCCATTCCATATCCCTCCTATCGTTCATACGCTTTCTTTTTCGGGGCTTTCGCCGCTTGCGGCTCTTCGGGCTTTGGCTCGCAGCTATGCCCGTTCCTTTCCATACGCTCGGCAAACTCGCAGATGTGGTAGAGGTTGCTGCCCACTTCGGTATGGTATTCGTCAATGAAACGGCAGCTCTTTTCCGCCTTTTCTCCCCAATCATAAGTGATAATGATTTTCCCGCCGTCTGGGATTCGGAACAGCTCTTTGTAATGGGGGTCGATAAAGCGGATTCCCTGTTCGGCTCTGGATATATGCCTATCAAGCCATTCTTTCACATAGCAGTAGCAGTAAAAATTATAATCGCCCTTTGTCGGGTTGCAGCGGAGCAGGAAAGCGTGTTTCTCTGTATCCACACGGAAACCGTACTCCGTGCAATAGTTCCCTTTAAAGCCGCTATCGGGAAATTGCTTTGTAAATGCACCCATGTCGTAGCGGTTGTGCAGAAGCCCCTTATCTTCACGCAAGGTATTGATAACTTCGTCCAGTCCTGCCTTAAATTCATTGGTTTTCCATTGTTCCCTCGTATCCGTCCAAGAAGTATAAAAGCCATAACCAGAGGGGGCAAAATCACCTCGAAGATGCCCAATACATCCCGTCTGCCCCTCAAGCTGCATACTCTGGGCATAAGTGTATTTCTGTTCTGGCTGCGTCAAAGCCCGTATCTCCATCAGCGTTCCTCCCTGCTCTTTGATTTTTTCGCCTTTTCCTGCGACTGGATTTTTGCAAGTGCTTCCTTTGCCCAGACGGGCATCTTCTCTGGCTTGATTTCCCCAAGCACGTCGCACCGTTCCCATCGGGCGTGCTTTCCGTCCGCAAGGGAAGTGCCGAACACCGCCTGCCCCCTGCCGCCCAACGCACCGTGACCGCCGTCTGCCAGTACAAGCTGATAGGCAGAATGCCTGTACTCATGGCGGTTGACCTCGGCATTGATGACAACGACCTTTCCCACAATGCTGCTGCATTTGTCGTCTGGAATGCAGTCGTCTATGGTAAACGGGGTCATGTCAAACTTGAACTGTTCCTGCTCGGCTCTTACACTTTCTATCTGTTCCCGCACCCTGTCGGTAAACATCTGCATGGCTTCCAGATAGTCGTCAGAGCCAACCGTATCCGTCACCCATTCTGCGGACAGCGGGTTGTCGTAAGTGCAATAGCAGACAAGATACGGGTATTCCTCTTTTTCATCTATGCCGAACACGACTTCCTTTTTTCCGATGTGAATGCTCTGCGTGACCTCGTAGGAACTAATCATCCGTTTTTCTTCACTCTCCATCGGGATTCTCCTTTCTTTGCATTTTCTCCCTCTGCCAGTCTAAAATCTTTCGGATGCAGACGTCGCAGAAGATGACACGGCTGTCCTTATATCGGGGGTAAGGACAGTCCATGCAGTCATATTTTTTATTGTCATCGTTCTGGCTCATCATGGCTTTTTGGCTTCCTGCTCGGCTGATTGTATGGCATCTGGCACTCCGACTGGTAGCGTTCGTTCAGCTTTTCCCTCGCCGCTTCAAGGGTATTGCAGTAGCAGCCCCAGTAATAGTTGTCGCCGCCTTTGCAGTACCAACAGACATAAGGGTTCGGGGCTTTCGGATGATGCCCGATGACAAGCTCCGTGTTCCCGATAGTGCAGCTCTCTATGATTTCATAGCCCTGATTGGAGCGTGTTCCTCCGTCCATAAGCGTTCCTCCTCTCTTTGATTTTTTTTCTAATTCTGCTCTAACTGAACATTGTCTTTTTATATTTCACGCTTCTTTCGCATATCTGCGGTAAGCCTTTTCGCCTTTGGCTCTGATTTTCTGCATCCGCACACTCCCCAAAAGTTCGGGGCATTTCTCCTGCAATTTGCGGCGTGTCCTGCCCACGCTCTCAAAGCTCGGCAAGCCAAGCTCCTTATGGTTCAAAAATATCTGGGCAAGCGGCATAGCTCCCGCATCTTTCAGATAAAGGTTGCAGAGGGCAAGGTACAGCACCATGTCGTCATTTCTGGCGTTGATTTTGTCAAGATTAGTTGACACATTTTCCTCAAGGATTTTGTACCCTATGCTGCTTCTTTCAGGGAATCATAGTATTGCTGTCGTTTGACCATAGGGGGAAGCCCTCCATTGGCGGAGCAGATCCTTCGGTTATTCCAGTAGCTGATGAAATATCTCCAGATGATCGTCCTGAGTTCATCCGTGGTCATTTTTTCCGTATCATAACGGTCATACAGCAGTTCGGATTTCATCCTTGCCCACATACTTTCGCAGCGGGCATTATCGTGGCATCTGCCGCCTGCGCTGTTCATACTTTGCTGTATGCCGTACTTCTGGACAGCATCCCGGTAAAGCTGGCTGGTGTACTGGCTCCCCCTGTCGCTGTGGATAATGGCTCCACGGATACCGGGGTACGCATTAGCAGTATTTTCCAGTGTCTGCACACATAGCGGCGCCTTCATGTTGGTATCCATCGCCAGGCCGATCACACTGGAATCAAAACAGTCAAAAACAGCAGAAACATACAGTTTTCCATCACTGGCTTTAATCTCTGTGATATCTGTGACACATTTGCTTAGCGGCTCCTCCGCATGGAAATCACGCTTTAAGAGATCGTCTGATTTTCTGGCTTCCCTGTCCGCCTTTGTGATTCCGTTTGGCTTGCGTCTGGGATGATGGCTGATTCCGATCTCTTCCATGATGCGGTAAACGGTGCGTTCGCTGGGAATATCCACATTTTCCGGCTGCTTCAATGTCAATGCCTGATACATGCGGATACGGCCATAAGTATCATTGCATTCATCTTCCGTGAGAATCTCCTTCATGGCATCCGCCAGTGGCTGATATTTCCACGGGCGGTCTTTGTTTGCAAGATACTGGTAAAATCCCTGTCTGCTGACATGAAGGATCCTGCAGAAAAAAGCGATATCCCCTTTTAATTCGCCGCCTTTCGTTTGTAATGCAATAAACTTCATTCTTTCGTTTTTGCTGACTTCAGACGGCTCGCGGCGAAAAAAGCACTGGCTTCCTCCAGAAAGTCGTTTTCTTTCTTCAAACGGCGGTTTTCTTTCTCCAGTTCCTTTACCTGCTGGCGGAGCTTTAGGAGTTCCTCGTTAAGCGTCATAGCGCTTTGTGGGGTCTGTGAGCCAGCTCCAAGGTCAAGATTGCCAAGACGGTTAGCCCGTACCCAGCCATACATGGTGTTCTTTGGGATTCCCAGTTCTTTAGCGGCCTTAGCTTGTCCGATTTCTTTGGCGAGCTTCACTGCTTGTACTTTGTATTCGTGGTCATATTGTCTATTTTCTGCCATTTTGTTCACTCCTTATTCTCTAGATTATATCTCAAATCCTTGAGAATGGGGTGTCAACTTTTTTTATACCACATCACGTCCTCATTCTCTTGCAGGACGGCTCTGACTTTGCCCTCAATGGTTTTCAGACTGTCCATAAATTCCTCCGTTCCGTGCGTTTCTTTGCACAAACATCCTTTATAAATGGAAAGAGGGCGGTATCTTTCAACCGCCTCAATCCAGATCAATCTGTTTTAATTTATTTCTTCCTATTACGGATTTTCAGCCATACCGCCGCACTTACCATGAATACGGCAAGAATGACGGCAATGATTGTTTTTCCTCTCATCCCGCTTAGTCCTCCTTTTTCTTTCTTCCGTACTGGCAGCCTGCAAACCCGAAGATTCCCGCACCGGCTGTAAATGCCGCCGCAAGGCTTACCCACAAGCCGAGGTTGAAGTCGTCGCCCGTTTTCGGGGTGTCACGCAGCTCGTTGTGCATGGTTACGGTTGCCGTTTCGTCCGTCTTGATTGTCACTTTCTGGTCGGCGGGCAAGATATAGCCAGAGGATGCCTTATCGCTGACCTCGGACACGGTGTACTCGCCGATACGCAAGCCGTCAATGACGATTTCGCCGTTTTTGTCCGTCTTGAATGTCTGGTCGTAATCCTTACCGATGACACGGAAAGAGAAGCCCTCCACCTTGCCGTCAGAGGATGTCTTGACAATTTTAAGAGAACCTTTCTGGGCTTCATTTAAAAATCCTTTGCCCGCTTCGTTTTCTACGTTGTAGGTCTTGCCGTTTTCCTCGATGGATACGGGATATACATTCTCATCAAGCACGAAGCCCGTCGGGGCGGTTTTCTCACGGACAAGGTACTTGCCGTATCTGAGGTCGTTCATCTGGTAAACGCCTTTCTCCACCTCGCCCATCTCGCCGAGCAGCTCGTCTTTCTTGTCCAATTTTCCGTCGCCGTCCGTATCAGAGTAGACCTCGAATACCGCACCCGTGAGCTTGTTGTCTGGGTAGTCCTTATCTACCTTAGTCAGAGCGATATTTCCCGTAATAAAGTAATTAACAAGTTCAATCTCCACTACTTCATCAACCTCGCTGATTGTCACGCTGATTTCTTCCTCGGAGAGTACATATCCTTTCGGGCTTTCGATTTCACGGATTACCCATGTGCCATATGGTACTTCCTCAAAAGAAAAACTGCCGTCATCCTCGGATGTGGCAGTTGCGATTGCATTTTCTTTCGTATATTCTGTTGTCCCCGTCTGAAAGATGCCGATGAACGCACCGCCTAAATCTTCGCCGTCCTCATTGGATTTCCTGCCGCTGACAGAGCCGTAAATCAATTCGTTTTCAATGGCTTCATCCTCATTTGCCGTGATATTCACAACGGCTGTTTCCTGCCCTGCGTACTCAAAGTCAATAGGGTATTTCTCGTCGCTGACAAGGTAAGCGGCATTTGTTGATATTTCCTGCACATAATAGCTGCCCATCGGTAAATCGCTGATAGCTTTTCCGTGACCGTTCTCGTCAAGGAAGATGACTTCAATCAATCCGTCCGCAGGGATAACAGAGCCATC
>ENA-OYCN01000973-OYCN01000973.1-human-gut-metagenome-genome-assembly--contig:-NODE-973-length-12401-cov-4.218532_pt1 | contig 12401 bp, 9 predicted proteins | sample MGYA00244665_ERZ652871 | MGnify/ENA primary metagenome ERZ652871 (study PRJEB26926, sample SAMN06164731) | human gut metagenome | biome: ENVO:00009003; feature: ENVO:2100002; material: ENVO:00002003...
GGAAAGAGCAATTTCGATTTAGACGTCCCATTTCAGACATTACGCACCGGCTCGGAAGGCGAAATCCGTAATGTATGGGATTTAATGGAAGATTATTATTCGGATACTAAAGACAATTCTAAAGTCAAAAATTTCCTGAGAAATATGTCTGTATTTACGCGATGGTATTCGTATGAAACAGGAATCAATAACAGATTCGGTGATTATGAAGTATCACGTAATTAACGGAGTCTGGATAAGATGAACGATCAATTTATACAAGGAGTCATATTCGATTGGGATAGAATTGATAACGATAGTTATTTAAAGAGAATTGAGGCTTTTGGGGGTGTTAAAAAACTTGATTTCAACAAACCGGTTACTTTTTTTGTCGGAGAAAATGGCAGTGGTAAATCCACTTTATTGGAGGCACTTGCCATAGCACATGGTTTTAATCCTGAGGGTGGAACAAAGAATTATGTTTTTTCTACGCATGATACACATTCAGAGTTGTGTGATGCGATAAGAATTGCCAAAGGCTATCGGAAGGAAAAGTGGGGATATTTTCTTAGGGCAGAAAGCTTTTATAATGTTGCAACGCAGGAAGAAGAATATGCAGATATTACACATCCTTCCGCTAAATATCATGAAAAATCACATGGAGAGAGTTTTCTCGCATTAGCACAGAATAATATGAATCCAAATGGCTTGTATCTTTTTGACGAGCCGGAAGCTGCATTATCGCCGCAGAGACAGCTTACATTGTTGATGCAAATATACAGATGTGCAAAAGAGGGAGCACAGTTTATTATAGTTACGCATTCGCCAATTTTGTTAGGAATACCAGATGCAGATATCTATTGTTTTGATAATGGACGCATACATCTGTGCGAATATGAGGATACAGAGAGTTACCAGGTAACAGAAATGTTTATAAATAATAGGCAGATGCTGTTGGATAGATTACTAACAGATTAGATAATAAAGAAATCAACAACTTCAAGTTTATAGGGATGATACAACAATTATTTTTGCATGGAAAAAAGAATCCGACGGGAAAAAAATATTTACCACAACCACAGAAATTTTTGAATATAAGCACAAAACCACTGCGATTAATATTGAAGAAACGCACATAATATAAAATATATAAATTGAAGGAATGTATATTTTGTGATATAACATACTTATATTGGTGGAGGTAATTATGTATTTTAAAAGAAAAGCATACGATAAATTATTGGAATGGAAAAAGCTATATTCAGAAAAATATGCGGTATTGTTGGAAGGCGCAAGGCGAGTTGGCAAGTCGACTATTGCGGAGACCTTTGCAAAAAATGAATATAGATCCTATATTTTAATTGATTTTTCCAAAACAACAAGTAATATTCTGGAATGTTTTGATGATATAGGAAATTTGAATATCTTTTTTCTGAGGCTGCAGGCAGAAACCGGAATCACATTGTATGAACACGAGTCCCTCATTATTTTTGACGAGGTACAGTTGTTTCCAAAGGCCAGACAGGCAATAAAGCATCTTGTACATGACGGCAGGTACAGCTATCTGGAAACAGGTTCTTTGATCTCGATAAAGAAAAATGTAAAGGACATCCTGATTCCATCCGAGGAAATGAAGCTGGAAGTATATCCCATGGATTACGAAGAATTCTGTGATGCCACGGGCAATAATTATGGATTATTGCAGCAGATTTATGATAGCGGAGCAGCTATTGGACAGGCAACTAACCGTAAATTAATGAGAGATTTGAGAATTTACATGGCAGTAGGGGGGATGCCACAGGCAGTAGAAGCCTATGTTAATGGAAAAAACTTTTCAGAAATAGATATGGTAAAAAGGCAGATCATATCTTTGTATGAGGAAGATTTTAAAAAAATCGATGCCTCCGGAAGAATATCGGCATTATATCATGCGATTCCGGCGCATCTGGCAAAGGATGCAAGAAAATATCGTATTACCACAGCAATCGGAAAAAGAAATAACACGAAAGCAAAAGAATTATTATACGAGCTGATAGATTCAAAAACGGTTCTGCCATGCTACAATTCTACCAATCCAAGGGTCAGCCTGACGGACACGAAAGATTTTGACAGTTACAAGTTATATCTTTCAGATACAGGATTATTTGTTACACTGATGTTTATTGACCGTCCGGTGACGGAAAATGATATTTATGCGAAGTTACTTTCTGATAAATTACCGGCAAATCTGGGGTATCTTTATGAGAATCTGGTCGCTCAAATGATTACAGTCTCCGGGAGAGAACTGTACTATCATACCTGGGAGAAAAAAGGGAGTACGCATTATTATGAGGTGGATTTCCTGATTTCGGAAGGAAGTAAGATAAATGCATTTGAAGTTAAGTCCTCAGGATCCGGAAAACATGAATCCATAAGGGAATTTTGCAGAAAATTTTCTCAGAATATTAACAAGGCGTATTTAATATCACAGAAAGATGCAGGAAAGGAAGAAAATCTATTGTTAGAACCGTTTTATCTCTTACCGTTTTTGGTAAAATGAGTTTGTTCAATCGGAATTTGCACAATTCTTGAACTCAACACAAACTGCCATCAGTGTTGTTCCGTTGCCCGTTCTTTGCTGGTAGAATAAAACCATCAAATGAAGGAGGCAACAAGCCATGAATACAGATAAAATCTATGCAGAACAACTCGCAAACGAATATGCACTCAAGGACACCTCCAAGGTGAACGCTCTTCGCAAGCTGGATGCAAAAGCCAAGCTTCCCGCAACCGTTTTTACCTATACCTTTGGCATTATCACTGCGCTGGTAGCCGGTGTTGGAATGTGCCTTTCCATGAAGGTTATCGGCAGCGGTAGCACCACTATATTTGTCCTCGGTGTGATTGTCGGAATTATCGGGCTACTGGGCATGGGCGTTAATTACCCCATCTACAAAAAATTGCTGGCACAGGGCAAGCAGAAATACGCTTTTGAAATCATGGAACTGGCAAAAGAAATCAGCGAGAAGTAAACAACAACACGAAAGAAGGTGAGAACGATTGAATAGATCGGAAAGCAGATATTTTGCTACCGCAGCCAGAATGGACGAAGCCTTTCTGACACTTCTGGCAAAAAAGGATTTTGAGTATATTACAATCAAAGAAATCTGTGAAGTAGCAGGGGTCAATCGTTCCACCTTCTATCTGCACTATGAAACGATGTCAGACCTGCTCTCGGAGAGTGCCGGTCGTATGAACGAGCAATTTCTTGCTTCTATGGAGAAAGATTCGGATGCCTTTTCTACAAAGCTGCGGAATTGCCCGAGGGATGAATTATATCTAATTACGCCGGATTATTTAACACCTTACCTCAGCTACATTAAGAATAACAAGCGACTGTTCCGCACAGCAACAGAAAATGCGGCGGTGTTGGGGATGGATAAAAGCTATGATAGGATGTTCCGTCATGTGTTTACGCCGATTCTCGACCGCTACGGTGTACTACAGCAAGATCGACCTTATATCATGGCCTTTTATATTCGGGGACTGATGGCAATTATCTCAGAATGGCTCAAGAACGACTGCACCGATTCCATTACGTATGTTACAGGTGTGATTCAGCAGTGTGTAAAAATGCCACAAAGCGAAACAACGAACGCTGTTTGACAACTTTGAATTTGAAGGGAGTAAAAAACTATGCGAAGGAAAGATAGAGAGATTACCGACATTGATAAAATCGAGACAATTATTGCGTCAGCAAGATATATGCATTTAGGAATGTTTGACGGTGAATTCCCCTATATTGTACCATTGCATTATGGCTACCAAGCGGATATACCTTGCAAATATGGAGCAGAGTATGAGAGCGTTATGTGTCGAGGTAAAGCAATGATCATTGAAGACATAAAAGAAAAATGTAAAGCGCTTGGTGTCCTTATGAAAGTACAGACTGGCGAAGAACATGAGATCGACGATAAGATGGCAAGTGCAGTAAATGTGGTTAAGATTGACGTTGAATCCTATACTGCCAAAGCTTGTATTAGATAATAGACAACTTCCATTTATCTTTGTTTTCTGTTCTCATATCCCTCCTTTCGCTGCGACTGTTCCTCCCACCGGGAGTCCACATATTTTAATATCGGCTGTCCCTTCCGATATTAGAAATAGAGCTGTGAACACCTTCAGGTGGAACCAACAGACAAGTGAAACATCTGTTATTGAGAGGGTATGGGGAGACTATTGGGAAGCCACTTTTTCCTTATCCGCATCGTATCGGTTTTCTTTAAACGGATTATCAATCAAAACGTCGTTCCTGCATATTTCAAAAAAGAAAAAATACACATATTGTCGCAACTGTATAGTTGCTGTATACTAAAATTATAGGATGCGTCCATGAATCAAAAGCAAGATCTATATTGTGTGGGCTTGAACAGTTACAAAGAATGCATTTCTTGTGGAGGGTATGGGATGATACAAATTGCAATTGTGGAAGATGAAGAAATTTACGTAAAACAATTAACAGAGTATATCCGGAAATATCAAACGGAAAGAGGAAAATCAATAAAGGTTACAATATTTGGAGATGGAGAAGATATCACTGAGAATTACAGTGGCAGTTTTGACATTATTCTTATGGATATTCAGATGCGGTTTATGGACGGTATGACAGCAGCAGAAAAAATCCGTCAGATAGATCAGAAAGTAATTATCATGTTCATTACCAATATGATTCAATATGCAGTACGTGGATATGAAGTTGATGCAATGGATTATGTAGTAAAACCGGTTGAGTACTTTTCTTTTTCTCAGAAGCTGGATAAAGCAATTGGACGTATGCGCTCTGAGGTTAAAGAATTTCTTACGATTCCGATTGGAAAAGGAGTTGTAAAGATAGATATAGCAGATATCTATTTTATTGAGGGACAGAAACATAATGTAATTTATTATACTTCGAGAGGAGATTACTCTTCAAGAATCACGATGAAAGAACTTGAAGAAAAACTTACACCACATAATTTTTTTCGATGTGCAAAGGGCTATCTGGTAAATATGAATCATGTAGAGGGATTTGTTGGTTCTGATTGTGTGATCAATAATGTACATATACCTGTCAGCAGAGCCAAAAAAAAGGAATTCATGAATCTGCTTCTGCAAAACCTCAATATGGAATGATTTCATGCGAAATGGAGGATACAATGTTATATCAGGATATTCCAAGAATTTATACGGCAATAGCAGAGTGGGGATCATGTTTGGTTTATCTTTATATCCTAAAAAAAGAAAATATGAAATCTGTACATTTTCTGGCAGGCAGTCTATTCATGCTGGCTATCCAGAGTATATTTTTGACTTTGACAGACAATGTAACAGAGATTTTGTGGATTCCCTGTATGATGATTGCAGCAGGTATGATGTATGTATTTCTTATGATCGGAGGAAAAATGAAGCCTCTTGGAGCGGCTTATTGCTGCGCCCGTGCATTTGTTCTTGCTGAGTTTGCAGCTTCGCTGCAGTGGCAGATGGTATCTAGTGTACAGACATGGGAAAATCATAGTATATGGGTTGAAATTCTGATTACGATAGTTATTTTTGGAGGCTGTTTTACTCTTGATATTTATTTAGAAAAAGATCTTCTGAAGCAGAATTATCTTGAACAGATGACCGTAAGGGAAGTAGCAGCGGTAGCAATTATGGCGGTAGCAATCTTTGCTTTTAGTAATCTGAGTTTTTTAAATGAAAATGTGCCATTTGCGAGCAGAGAACGTGCAGATATTTTTTCTATCAGAACACTGATTGATCTTGGGGGAATTGCAATCCTCTATGCTTATCAGAGCAGGATCAGTGAGTATGTTGCTGAGAGAGAACTTTCAGTAATGAATATGATGCTGAAAAGCCAGTATGAGCAATATCGAAATTATCAGGACAGCTTGGATCTCATACAAATGAAATACCATGATCTGAAGCATCAGATAACGGGACTTCGTGCGGAATCAGATGAAGAGAAGCGAAAAAAATGGATTGATTCCATGGAAAAGGAAATTGCTGCTTTTGAAAATATAAGCAGAACGGGGAATCATGTACTTGATACGATTTTGGCAGCTAAGATTTTTCATTGTCGAAAAAATCATATACAGATAACCTGCGTGGCAGATGGAAAATTATTGGATTATATGCATGTAACAGATATATGTTCTATATTTGGAAATGCTTTGGACAATGCTATTGAACATGTGATTATGATTCCGGATCCGAAAAAAAGACTGATTCATCTGACATTATGCGCTCAAAAAGGATTTGTGTTTATCAAGATAGAAAATTATTGTGAAGCAGAAATCTACAAAAATGAAGAGAATCTGATTGCAACAACAAAAACAGATAGTAAAAACCATGGTTTCGGATTGAAAAGTATTCGTGCAGCAGTAGAAAAATATGATGGCTCTATTGCATTTGGAGTACAGCAGAACTGGTTTGAATTAAAGATTCTTTTACCCAGAGTATTGTAATGCTCTGGGTATTTTTGTTGCCCAGCATACGACAAAGAGGTCCGGTGGACCTTTTTTAGTGTTTTGTGCCATATTTGTTACATCTTGTGCCCGAAATGGCACAAAATGATAAACATGTTATAGTAATGCCAACAGGGAATGATACCTGAAAAGACGAGAGAATCAAAGGAGGAAAAAAGAGAATGATCAGTGTTGAAATGGAAGACGTGCTGGCGGTATTACAATTATGCAAACCGTATATTATCGGTATTGTTGCTGCACTTGTAATAGGAATCGTAATTATGATTGCATGCCGCAGGATGTCTAAGGAAAAAAGATTTTTGGTAAGAGGAGAAGCTGCGATTGCGATGCTTCTTGCAGTTGTAATCTGCGTAAATATGATCTGTTTTGGACCAATGTCTACGTTGATTGGACTTGCAACAGGAAGTGGAACTATTAGTAATGAAACAAATAAAGAAGCTGCAGGAGTAGCAGAAGAGATAATGGAAGATGGAATTGTTCTCCTGAAAAATGAAAGCCTGCTTCCTTTAAACGAAACAAAAAAACTGAATATTTTTGGCTGGGAATCTATTAATCCGGCTTACGGAGGAGCAGGTTCCGGTGGAATTAATGGCCTGTATGATATAGTCAGCCTGAATCAGGGTCTTGAAAATGCCGGATTTTCTATTAATCAGGAACTGGTCGATTTTTATAACAATTATGGTGCAGATAATCCGGAAATGTCTATCCAGAAACAGAGCTGGACATTACCGGAGCCACCTGTAGATACTTACAGTGATAAGCTTATTAAAAATGCGAAAGAGTATTCTGATGTTGCAGTTGTGGTTCTTTCCAGAAAAGCAGGTGAAGGTCATAATGATATTCCTATGGATGTAAGTAAAGCAGCATATGATAATAATTCAGATGAATATGATGATTTTCCTGAGGGCGAGCATTATCTGCAGCTTTCACAAACTGAAAGAGATATGGTGGATATGGTTTGCTCAAACTTTAATAATGTAATTGTGATTTATAATGGAGCAAATCAGTTTGAACTTGGTTTCGCAGATGAATATCCTCAGATTAAATCTGTAGTATGGTGCCCGGGAACGGGAAATGTGGGATTTAATGCGCTTGGTAAAGTATTTTCAGGTGAAGTCAATCCTTCCGGAAAAACACCGGATACATTTGTTTATGATATGACGACTGCTCCATGGTGGAATAATGCAGAAAAAACAGAGTATACAAATCTGGCAGATATGGCCGTTGAAGGAATGAACGCAGGAACTGCGCAGGTGTATGCTCCGGCATTTACCAATTATGTGGAAGACATTTATGTAGGATACAAGTATTATGAAACAGCTGCACAGGAAGGTGCGATTGATTACGATAAGACTGTACAGTATCCATTTGGATATGGTTTGAGTTATACAGAGTTCGAACAGAAAATGGGTGAACTGGAGGAAAAAGACGGACAGATTTCTGTAGATGTAGAAGTAACCAACACAGGAGATGAAGCCGGAAAAGATGTAGTAGAAGTATATTATAATCCACCATATACAAATGGGGGAATTGAGAAATCTTCTGCAAATCTAATTGAGTTTGAAAAAACAAATCTGCTTCAGCCGGGAGAATCTCAGACTGTTACAGTTACATTCAGTATAGAAGATATGGCCTCTTATGATGAGAATAATGCAAAAGCGTATGTTCTTGAAAAAGGCGATTATGTGATTTCTATCAACAGCGATTCACACACTGTGCTGGATCAGAAAACTTATACTGCAGATGATGATGTAGTATATAAGGAAGAAAATAAAAGAGCATCAGATGATACTGCAGCAACAAATGTATTTGAAGATGCAAAAGGTGATGTGACATATTTATCACGAGCAGATCATTTTGCGAATTATGAAGAGGCTACAAAAGCACCGGCATCTGCTGAACTAGGTGAGCCATATGTTTCTGAATATCATTTGAACAAGAATTTTGATAAGACTACATATCTCAATGATAAGGACAAAATGCCAACAACAGGAGCAGATAATGGACTTACATTAGCTGATATGCGTGATGCTGATTATGATGATCCACGTTGGGAAAAACTTTTAGATCAGCTTACTGTTGATGAAATGTCAAATATGATTGCAATGGCAGGTTATCAGACAGCTGCGATGGATTCTGTTGGAAAAGTAGGTACACTTGATTTTGACGGACCGGCAGCAATTAATAATAACTTTACAGGAGTTGGCTCAATTGGTTTCCCAATCGAAGTAGTGATTGCTTCTACATGGAATAAGAATCTTGCACAGACTTGGGGTGAATGCATGGGCAAGATCAGCCAGGAAATGGGTGCAGAAGGCTGGTATGCACCGGGTATGAACACTCATAGAACTGCATTTGGTGCAAGAAACTATGAATATTTCTCAGAAGATGGAGTCCTTTCAGGAAATATGGGAGCAAAAGCAGTAGAAGGAGCAAGAAAATACGGAGTATATTCTTACATCAAGCATTTTGCTATGTATGAAGGTAATGCCAAAATGGTAAGTGTCTGGTCGAATGAGCAGGCAATCCGGGAAATCTATCTAAAACCATTTGAAATTTCTGTAAAACAAGGTGGCACAAATGCGGTTATGGTTTCCTGGAGTTTCCTTGGAGATAAATGGACTGGAGAAAGCAGTAATCTTATGAAGACAGTTCTTAGAGATGAATGGGGATTCAGAGGAATGGCACTTACAGACTTCTTCCGAAACAATGGTCATGGATTCATGAATGCAGATGCAGCATTAGCAAATGGTGTAGATGCAATGTTATCTACATTTAACGGAGAAGAGAATAATGTAGCTAATCCAGAGCATCCAACATCTGTACTTCAGATGAGAAATGCCTGCAAAAATGTCATGTATACAGTTGTGAGCAGCTGGGCTTATGATGGAAAACATAAAGAAACAAGTATGGAAAACTGGAAAAAAGCAGCAATTGGTATTGACGTTGTAATAGTGCTTTTCATGGCAGGAATGGAAGTATTGGTAATCAGAGGATATAAGAAAAGAAAGAACGCTGAATAAAGATGAAAGTGGGATGGAAAACAATTATGAAACAACAAAAATTGGTTGAAAAGATGACAATAGAAGAAAAGGCAGCAATCCTCAGTGGAAAAACAGTCTGGCAAACCAGAGAAATAGACAGACTTTCCATCCCGTCCATCTTTCTTTCGGATGGACCGCATGGAATCAGAAAACAGGCAGGAGCAGGAGACCATCTGGGACTGAATGCATCCTTGAATGCAACTTGTTTTCCCACAGCAGCGACGATCGCAAACAGCTGGAATCAGGATCTGGGGGAGGAGATTGGAGAGGCTCTCGGAGAAGAAGCGGCAAGTATGGATGTAAATATCCTGCTTGGTCCGGGATTAAATATTAAAAGAAGCCCATTATGTGGAAGAAATTTTGAATATTTTTCAGAAGATCCATATCTTTCCGGTAAGATGGCAGCATCATATATTCGTGGAATACAGAGTAAAGGCGTTTATGCATGCCCGAAGCATCTGGCAGTTAACAGTCAGGAACTTCGTAGAATGGCAATGGACGCAGTTGTTGACGAACGTACATTAAGAGAAATTTATCTGACCGGTTTTGAGATAGCTGTTAAAGAAGGACACGCAAAAGCAATCATGAGCAGTTACAACCAGATTAATGGAATCTATGCTAATGAGGACAAACATCTTTTGACAGATATTTTGCGCAAAGACTGGGGATTTGATGGGATTGTAGTAACAGACTGGGGCGGAAGCAATGACCATGTGAAAGGTGTTGCTGCCAGTTCCAATCTGGAAATGCCGTCTTGTGGGTATGATTCAGCAAGAGAAGTAATTGATGCTGTCCAAAACGGAAGGCTAAAGGAAGCGGATTTGGATGAAAGAGTTGGAGAACTGGTGGATGCAGTGATGGAACTGACATCAGGCAAGAAGCTTTCAGATAAAAACTTTGACAGAGATGCACACCATCAACTGGCAAGGAAAGCAGCAGCAGAAAGCATGATTCTTTTGAAAAATGAAAAACAGATTCTTCCGCTGGATACCAAAAAATCCATCGCTGTTATTGGAGATTTTGCTTTTTCACCAAGATATCAGGGGGCAGGATCTTCTATGGTCAATCCAACAAAAGTAGAAGATATGTCATCGGTTTTGCAGCAATATGATCTGAATATTCTGGGGATGACAAGAGGCTATCAGAGAAATGGAGATGTAGATGAGAATGATAGAAAGTTTGCATTAGATTTATCTATGAACGCGGATATTGTGATTTTCTGCTTTGGTCTTGATGAAATCAGTGAATCAGAAGGACTGGACAGAACACATATGCGGATTCCGCAGAATCAGATAAATCTTCTGCAGGATATCAGTAAAGTGAATGAAAATATTATTGGAATATTAAGTGCAGGATCTGCGATAGAAATGCCATGGCATACCTACTGCAAAGCGATTTTGCATGGATATCTGAATGGACAGGCAGGCGCTTTAGCAACATTGGATATTTTGACCGGAAAAGTGAATCCATCAGGAAGACTGGCAGAAACATATCCCATATCTTATGAACAGACACCGGCATTTAGATACTATCCAAGTAATGAGAAAACATCGGAATACCGCGAGAGTGTTTATGTAGGATATCGCTATTATGATACTTCAAAAGTCCGGGTGCAATACCCATTTGGCTTTGGGCTTTCTTATACGGAATTTACATATTCTGATCTTATTATAGAAGAGGATGGAATCAAAGTTTCGGTTACCAATACAGGTGACAGAGATGGAGCAGAGGTTGTTCAGATGTATGTAGGACTTCCTAATGCAATTGTGTTCCGACCGGAAAAAGAACTGAAGGGCTTTGTAAAAGTTTATCTTAAGGCGGGAGAACGCAGACAAATCAGTATTCCGTTTGATGATAAGACATTCCGTTATTGGAATATAAAAACAGGACAGTGGGAAATAGAAACAGGCACTTATAAGATTATGGTAGGAGCCAGTGTTGCAGATATTCGTTTAACAGGTATGACTGAGAGAATAGGAAACAGTAAAGAATATCCTTATAATCCGGCAAAAATGCCTTACTATTATACAGGAATCGTGCAGAAAATATCAGATGATGAATTTCGTGAACTTCTTGGCCATGAGATACCGGACGGAAGATGGAGTGGAAATCTGGAAATCAATGATGCAATCTGTCAGATGTATTATGCAAAAAGCCGACTTGCAAGGCTGATATACAGATGTCTCACAAAAATGAAAAAGAAGAGTGAGGCACAGGGAAAACCGGATCTGAATATTCTCTTTATTTATAATATGCCGTTTCGAGCGATTGCTAAGATGACCGGCGGAGCAGTCAGTATGGAAATGGTATATGGTATGGTTGATGTTGTAAATGGGCACTTTATGCTTGGAGTAAAAAAAGTAATTGGCGGATATTTTAGAAACAGAAGAAATAATAAGAAATATGAAAAATTATTAAAAGGAGCCGGAGGAAAGTGCAGATGAATTATATAAAAAATATATGGAAATGTATTGACAAAGTGAAATTTTCCCAGTACACTTTCAATGACAAATATCTTAAAACTGATTTAAGGAGTGAAAGTAAGATGTTAGAGAAAATGAGAAGCATCCTGGAAGAACAGTTAAACTGCGAAGGGGATATCATTACAGAAGAAACTTCTTTCAAAGATGATTTGGGAGCAGATTCTCTTGATCTCTATGAATTGATCATGGCTCTTGAAGAGGAGTATGATGTTGAGATTCCTACGGATGATTTGGAAAGCATCAACACAGTAGGCGACGTAATTAATTTCTTAAAGAGCAAAGGTGTAGAGTAAAACAATTGCACATAACCTGATAAACAGGTCAAGATTGACACCAAGAAAGTTTGACATAGTCCGCTTCTCTTGGTGTCAATGTTTTAGAGTGCAATGTAT
>ENA-OYCN01001010-OYCN01001010.1-human-gut-metagenome-genome-assembly--contig:-NODE-1010-length-11899-cov-4.354863_pt1 | contig 11899 bp, 9 predicted proteins | sample MGYA00244665_ERZ652871 | MGnify/ENA primary metagenome ERZ652871 (study PRJEB26926, sample SAMN06164731) | human gut metagenome | biome: ENVO:00009003; feature: ENVO:2100002; material: ENVO:00002003...
GACGTCGAGTCTCGTGGGCTCGGAGATGTGTATAAGAGACAGGCATGAGACGATTAACTTTACAAGAAAAGAAAAAAATATCCCCCCACCCGGCTTGTGAGAGCCTGAAATATCAAATATAATGAACGAACAGTACATGGATCAGGCGCGCAGATCATGGGAGTACAAAGCAAAAAAGCGGTCAGTCCGGGTAAAAACGGTCTGAAAATGGGAGGAAAAGGATGAAAAAGAAAATATTATCTTTGATGCTGATGGTGTCTCTTGCAGCATCCCTTGCGGCATGCGGTCAGGACAGCGGGAAAAACAGCAACAATACAGATTTGTCGAAAACAGAGACGGAAGCTTCTTCCGGCCAGACAGGGGAGGAAGAGACGACCCTGGTTTACGGTTCTGCTGATTATACCAGGATTAATCCGGCGATGGATGAGCACGGTGAAATTAATCTGCTGCTGTTCAACGGACTGACCGCACACGATGCGGAGGACAACATTGTTCCGGGTCTGGCAGAAAAATGGGAGTACGATGCAGAAACCTGCACCTACACCTTTCATATCCGGGACGGCATCCAGTGGCATGATGGAGAAAAATTTACGGCGGATGATGTGAAATTCACCATCGAAGCGATCATGGATCCGGAAAACGGATCTGAAAATGCACCAAATTATGAGGATGTAGAAGAGATTACAGTTATAGATGACAGTACCGTTTCCTTCCGCCTTTCCGAGCCGAACGTGGCTTTCCTGGAATACATGACGATGGCCATCCTGCCGAAGCACCTGCTGGAAGGTGAAAACATGCAGGAATCGGATTTCTTCCGTGCACCGGTTGGAACCGGCCCGTATAAACTGGAGAGCTGGGACGAAGGCCAGTCGATTGTTCTGGTAAAAAATGAAGATTATTACCTTGGGGCACCAAAGATTGACAAGGTCATATTCAAAATTGTACCAGATGATAATGCACAGGCGATGCAGCTGGAATCCGGCGAACTGGATCTGGCGCTGCTTGACCCGAAAAATGCGCAGAATTTCAAAGAAAAAGACGGTTTTACCTGCTACGACATGACAACGGCAGATTACCGCGGAATCTTATTTAACTTTGCGAATGATTACTGGACGAAAAACAGGGATATCATTCCGGCCGTCTGTTATTCGATTGACCGCCAGGCCATTATCGATTCTGTGCTTCTTGGCGAGGGAATGGCGGCATACAGTCCGCTGCAGCGGAACATTTACAATAACGAAAACGTAGAACATTATGATTACAATCCGGAAAAAGCACAGGAAATTCTGGAAGCAGCCGGATGCACCAGAAACAGCGATGGTTTCTATGAGCGGGACGGCGAAGAAATCGGTTTTGTCATCAGCGTGATGTCTGGTGAGCAGGACCGCATTGATATTGCCCAGGCAGCAGCACAGCAGCTCCGGGAAACCGGAATCAACTGTACCGTAGAAATTCCGGCGCAGATGGACTGGGGCGGACAGATGGCCTGCCTGATCGGCTGGGGAAGCCCGTTCGATGCGGACGATCATACATATAAGGTTTTCGGCACGGACAAAGGGGCGAATTATTCGAGCTATTCCAATGAAAAAGTAGATGAGTATCTGTCCCTTGCCCGACAGAGTGATGATCCGGAAGTGCGGAAAGAATATTACGGAAAATTCCAGGAAGAACTGGCAGAAGATCCGGCCTATGCATTCATCTGCTATATTGATGCAAATTATGTGGCAGATTCCGGTATTCAGGGCATTTCCAAAGACACGGTGCTGGGGCACCACGGCGTTGGTATTTTCTGGAATATTCAGGACTGGACAATCGAAGAATAAAAACAAAAAGCAGACGAAGGAGGTATGGTTACCTCCTTTTTGTCTGTACAGGAGAAAAACGGAATGAAAGAACGATTAAAAGTGGAGCATCTTTCCGTCAGCTTTTTTACGGATGAGGGGGAAGTACAGGCGGTCCGCGATGTCAGCTTTTCCCTGAAAGCAGGTGAGGTGCTCGCTGTTGTGGGCGAGTCAGGCTGCGGAAAAAGTGTGCTCTGCAAAAGTATTATGAAGCTGCTGCCGGAGAATGCAAAGATCAAAAACGGAAAAATTCTGGTCAATGGAGAAGAAATTGCGGGATACGGGGAGCGCAGAATGCGGGAACTGCGGGGAAAACTGTTCTCGATGGTTTTCCAGAATCCGATGACTTCCTTAAATCCGACGATAACGGTCGGAGCGCAGATTGCAGAGGCAGTGCGGGCGCATCAGAAAGACATGGGAAAAGAAGAAGTGGAACAGAGAGTGACAGAACTGATGCAGCTGGTGGGAATCGAGCAGGCAGAAGAGCGGAAAAAGGCATATCCGTATCACTTTTCCGGCGGAATGCGGCAGCGGATCGTACTGGCGATTGCGCTGGCAGGCAATCCGGAAATTCTGTTTGCCGATGAGCCGACGACAGCGCTGGATGTGACGATTCAGGCACAGATTCTGGACCTGCTTCGGGAAATTCAGAAAAAACTGGGAACGGCGACGGTCTTTGTCACGCATGACCTTGGCGTTGTAGCGCGGATCGCAGACCGGGTAGCGGTCATGTATGCGGGAAAAATAGTAGAGATTGGAACCGTGGATGAGATTTTCTATGATCCCCGTCATCCGTATACGTGGGGACTGCTGCGTTCCATCCCGGCGTTTTCGAGGGGAAAAGAAAGCCTGCCGTCGATTCCGGGAATGCCGCCGTCTCTTCTTCATCCGCCGAAGGGCGATGCCTTTGCCAGCCGCAATGCTTATGCGCTGGAAATTGATTTTGAGGAGGAGCCGCCGATGTTCCGGATCACAGACAGCCATTATGCAGCAACATGGCTGCTGGATGAGAGAGCACCGAAGGTTGAGCCGCCGATAGGAGGAAACACAGATGGAACATGAGATTTTGCTGGATGTGCGTCATCTGACCCATATTTTTCCACTGTCCCGAAAAACAGCAGTCAAGGCAGTCGATGATGTATCGTTTCAGATTCGAAGAGGAGAAATTTTTGGACTGGTAGGAGAATCCGGTTCCGGAAAATCTACCACTGCACGCTGTGTGATGAATATTTATCAGCCATATGCCGGCCAGATTTATTATAAAGGGATTGATACCTGCGACAGAGGCCAGTTCCGGAAAAATAAAAAAATGCTGCAGACGACACGCCAGATGATTTTTCAGGATTCCGGTTCCAGTCTGAATCAGAAGATGAAGGTCCGCGACATTATTGAGGAGCCGATGCGCGTGCAGAAAATCCGGCCGCTGCGGGGAAGCTATGAGGAGGAAGCCAGATTCCAGATGAAATACGTGGGGCTGGATCCGGAATATCTGAAAAAATATCCGGGAGAATTGTCCGGCGGACAGCGGCAGCGCGTTGCGATTGCACGGGCACTGACGATGGAGCCGGAGCTTCTGGTGGCGGATGAACCGATTGCATCGCTGGACGTGTCGATACAGGCGCAGATTGTGAATCTGTTCCGTCATCTGCAGAAGGAGCACGGTTTTTCGTTCCTGTTTATTGCGCATGATCTGGATATGGTCGAATTTCTGTGTGACAGAGTAGGTGTGATGTACCATGGAAAACTGGTGGAGACCGGCCCGGCGCGAGCCGTGTTTGAAAATCCGCTGCATCCATATACGAAAGCACTGATCGCGGCCATTCCGATTCCGGATCCGCGAAGGGAAAGAGCGAGAGCCGTACCGGATTTTTCCAATACAGAATTTCCCCGGACGGGAACACTGCGGGAAGTGGAAAAAGATCATTTTGTGCTGATGGAGGGAGGCGATGCAGGATGAAAAGCCGGAACAGAGTGCTTTACTATGGAAAAAAAGCAGCGGCATTTCTGGCAAGTGTTCTGCTGCTGTCTGTGCTCGTATTTTATATTTCAAGGCTTGCGCCGGGAGATCCGCTGGTATCATATTACGGAGACCGCGTGGAAAAAATGACGCCCGAAGAAAGAGCGTGGGCCGAAGAAAAATTGGGACTGAAGGATCCCATTTCCGTACAGTATATCCGCTGGGCAGGCAATGCGCTGCATGGGGATTTCGGAATTTCGTACAAATATAAAATGGATGTAACGCGCGTGATCGAGGGAAGAATTGGAAATACGCTGGTGCTTGGCGGCATTGGATTTCTGCTGATTTTCACCCTCGCGCTGCTTCTTGGAATTCTCTGTGCATGGAAGGAAGATACATGGCTGGACCGCATCATCTGTAAGGTGGGAACCATCACGGGATGTATTCCGGAATTCTGGCTGTCGCTGCTTCTGATTCTTGTTTTTTCCATGCAGCTCAAATGGCTGCCGAGTTCCGGTGCCTACTCTGTTGGAAAACAGGCAGATTTTTCTGAACGTGTCTGTCATCTGATCCTGCCGATGACGGTCGTAGTGCTGAGTCATTTGTGGTATTACGCATACATGATCCGCAATAAAATTCTGGATGAAGTGCGGGAAGAGTATGTGCTTCTGGCAAGAGCCAAGGGGCTGAAACGAAAGACGGTTCTGTTCCGGCATTGCCTGCGGAATACGATTCCGTCGTATCTTGGCATCATGGCCATTTCTGTTCCGCATGTGCTGGGGGGAACCTATATTGTAGAAACGGTTTTCTCGTATCCCGGTATCGGAACGCTGGCGTATGAGAGCGCACGGTACAAAGATTACAATCTTCTGATGCTGCTTTGCCTGATGTCCGGAATCGTTGTGATTCTGTGCAATATGGCGGCACAGATCATCAACGAGAGAATTGATCCGCGGATGCGGGAGAAAGAAGCGGCAGAAACATCGGAGGTAATGATGCTGTGACAGAAAAAACACAATTATTTCAATTTGCAGGAGAGAGGCCTGCAGAAAAAACAGAAGCAGAAAAAAAGAAAAAATGGTATCAGGACCGGCCGGTGGCAGCAGAGCTTTTTCTGGGTCTTCTTGTGCTGAGCTGCCTTTTCTGTGGGCAGATCATGACGAAGGATCCCTCGTATATGGATCTGAAAAACTGTTCCGTCATGCCGTGCCGGGAATTTCTGTTTGGAACCGATACGATGGGAAGAGATATTTTCTCGATGATCTGGTACGGCGGCAGAATATCGCTGGCGATCGGTCTGCTTTCTACGCTGATTTCCACTGTGATTGCCGTTCTCTTCGGCGCAGTCAGCGGATGTGCACCGGCGTGGCTGGACGCGCTTCTGATGCGGCTGACCGAGATCTTTTTGTCGGTGCCGAATCTTCTTCTTGTCATTTTTCTTCTGGCTGCTGCGGGAAAATCCAATGTGATTACGATTTCTGCCGTGATCGGAATGACAAGCTGGACAAGCATTGCAAAGGTTGTGCGGACCGAAGTACGGCAGATCCGGAACAGTGAATACGTGATTGCGTCGCGCTGTATGGGAGGCAGTTTTTTCTATATTTTATGGCACCATCTGGCACCGAACTTTTTTTCGTCTATTATGTTTATGGTGGTTATGAACATCCGAAGTGCGATTGTAGCAGAATCCACACTGAGTTTTATGGGAATCGGTCTTCCGCTGGAGGTGATTTCCTGGGGCAGCATGCTGTCACTTTCGGAAAAAGCGTTGATGACAAAGGCATGGTGGATCATTCTGATCCCGGGTGTTTTTCTGATTGTGACGCTGCTTAGTTTTACAAGCATTGGAAATTATCTGCGGAAGCAGGCAAACAGAAAACAGAGAAATCTGTGAGCTGTTCAGAGAGGCTGCGGTCTGTGGGGAATCCCTGCAGACTGCAGCTTTTTTGTCTTGCAATCAAATACAGGGATTGCTATAGTGAAAAGCAGAAAGAGTATTTTTAATACCTAAAAAACAGCGGGAGGAGAAGGAAATGCTGAAGAGTCAGGAAATGCGGAAACTTGCACCGGAGATGGATCCGCTCCGGATTGGAACAGGATGGAAAAAAGAGGATCTTGAAAAACCGCAGATTATGGTGGAGAGTACGTACGGGGACAGCCACCCGGGAAGCGGCCACTTAAATCTGCTGGTCGAGGAAGTGCGGAAAGGCGTTGCGGAAGCGGGGGGCTTCGGGGCGCGGTATTTCTGCACCGACATCTGTGACGGCGAGAGCCAGGGAACGGACGGCATCAACTACAGTCTTGCGAGCCGCGAGATGATCGCCAATATGATCGAGATCCACGCGAATGCGACACCGTTTGACGGCGGCGTCTATCTGTCGAGCTGCGACAAGGGTATGCCGGGCAATCTGATCGGCCTTGCGCGTGTCGATATTCCGGCGGTTGTTGTGCCGGGCGGAACGATGAATGCGGGACCGGAGATGCTGACACTGGAGCAGCTTGGCATGTACAGCGCAAAATTTGAGCGCGGTGAGATCGACGAGGAGAAGCTCGACTGGGCGAAATGCAATGCCTGCCCGAGCTGCGGTGCCTGTTCGTTTATCGGAACGGCATCCACGATGCAGATCATGGCGGAGGCACTCGGCCTTGCCCTGCCTGGAAGCGCTCTGATGCCGGCGACAAGCCCGGATCTTCTGGCATATGCACGGGAGGCAGGCCGCCAGGCGGTAAAACTGGCACAGATGGAGCATATGCGGCCAAGCGATTTTGTGACGAAAGAGAGTTTTGAGAATGCGATTCTTGTCCACGCGGCAATTTCGGGAAGCACAAACTGCCTGCTGCACATCCCGGCCATTGCGCATGAGTTCGGCATCGAGATCACCGGCGACACATTCGATCGTCTGCACCGCAATGCGCGGTATCTGCTCGATGTCCGCCCGGCAGGAAGATGGCCGGCAGAGTGCTTCTATTATGCGGGCGGCGTTCCGGCAATTATGGAAGAAATCAAAAATCATCTGCATCTCGATGTGATGACAGTGACCGGAAAGACACTGGGTGAAAATCTGGCGGAGCTTCGTGAAAATGGATTTTATGAGAAGTGCAGCGGATGGCTCGCAAAATTTAATGAGCGGTATGGAACTTCGATTACAAAAGAAGATATTATCCGCCCGTATGACAAGGCGATCGGAACGGACGGCAGCATCGCTGTTCTGCGCGGAAACCTTGCGCCGGAGGGAGCCGTCATCAAGCACACGGCCTGCCCGAAAGAAATGTTCCACGCCGTCCTCCGTGCCCGACCGTTCGACAGCGAGGAGGAGTGCCTAGATGCCGTGCTGAAACATAAGGTTCAGAAAGGCGACGCCGTCTTCATCCGCTACGAAGGCCCGAAAGGCAGCGGTATGCCGGAGATGTTCTATACTTCCGAGGCAATCAGCAGCGACAAAGAGCTTGGAAAGAGCATCGCGCTTATCACCGACGGCCGTTTCTCCGGCGCCTCCACCGGCCCGGTCATCGGCCACTGCAGTCCCGAAGCTGTAGACGGCGGCCCGATCGCACTCGTCGAGGAAGGGGATTTGATTGAGATTGATGTGAAGGAACGAAAACTTAACATCATCGGAATCGCCGGTGAGCGCAAGTCCATGGAAGAAATCGATGCGATCTTAAAAGAACGCCGCCAAAACTGGAAACCGCGCGAGCCGAAATACAAAAAAGGCGTACTCCGTCTTTTCAGCCTCCACGCAGCAAGCCCGATGAAAGGGGCGTATCTGGAGTACTAAAAATACTTGCGTTTTTCTGGGATGGTCTTTAGAATTTAAGGCAGAGCAAAAAATGGAGGAAGGAGCAACAGAAAAACAAGTGAAAGAAAATACCTAAAAAACAAACGGTTCCTGTATAATGTTGCATCTCTTCAGAGAATGGTCGGAAGTCCAGATTCTGTACAGAAGAATGTGGTGCTGGAGAACAATTCGCTGTCGGCGGAGCAGATTACCGGTGTGGAAAACCGAAAGAGCAAGGCAGGCGAAGCCGTTCTTCCGGTACTGCGCAGTGTTTCGCTGTTTCTTCTCGGGCTGCTTGGCGTGCTTCTGATTCTGCTGACGCTGCTTGTGATTGCGGCGGAGGCGGCGCGGATCATCTGCCTTGGACAGGCGGCAAAGAAACAGCAGCAACCGATGCAGAACTCGCCCGCAGATTTCCGGCGGTCGAGCCAGGCGAATATACGCGTGTCTGCCATCTGATCGAGAAACATATCTACGGTGAGATTCTGCTGTCTCCTTATGAGGAACGTACGCTGAACCATTTTCTGGAAAAGCTGATGGAGCCGGTACCGGGCTGCAGCTGGAAAATGCGGCTGAAGCTGCGCTATGCGTGTCTGCGCCGTGTGAATACGAAGAAAAAGAAAAGAAAGCACAGCGCTTTCCAGCAAAAATAAGGGTTAGGAAAACAAATGAAAAGAGGGATTTTACCATGAAATTTGTAACATTTAATATTCGCTGTGATTTTGGCCAGGATGGAGCCAATAATTTTATCTACCGCAGACCTCTGATTCTGGAAAAAATCAGACAGGAAAAGCCGGATATCATCGGTTTTCAGGAGGTACTGCCGCATGTGGATGCCTGGCTGAAGGAAAATCTGACGGAATATTACATTGCCGGATGTGGAAGAGAAAAGGATCTGACCGGTGAGGCAATGATCATTGCCTATCGGAAAGAACGTTTTCAGAGTGTGAGCCTGGAAACCTTCTGGCTGTCACCGACACCGTACGTGCCGGGATCCCGCTATCCGGTACAGAGTATGTGCCCGCGTACTGCGACGGATGTGGTATTTGAGGATATGGAGACCGGAAAAGTGTTCCGCGTCATCAACACCCATCTGGATCACGAGTGCGCCGGGGCGAGAAAGCTTGGCCTGGAGCAGATTCTCGCACATCTGAGAGCAGAGAAAGCATTTGCCGATGTGCCGGTGATTCTTAGCGGCGACTTCAATGCCGAGCCGGACAGCGAAGAGATGAAACCGCTGAGGGAAACTGCCGGTCTTGTGAATGCGACGGAAGGAATCGGCATTACCTTCCACAACTATCATCGCGATGATCCGAATGATCCGCAGTGCTCGATTGACTACATCATTCTCAAAGGGGACTGGGAACTGAAAAAGGTGGAAAAATGGACGGAGCAGAAGGACGGTGTGTGCCTTTCTGATCATTATCCGATCTGTGCGGAACTTATTTAAAATATGGATGCAAGAGGCGGCCGCCGGGAGAAAAATCTTCTGGCGGCGTTTTTTTATGATAGTTATAGGAAAAACTTATAACAAGTCAAAGAAAAAAGGGAATATACAAACGCCGCATTTTCTGTTATGATAGGTTACGTTACAAAACCTATCAGATTAGTATAGAAAGAAAAATTACGAAATAACAGGAGATTATTCATATGGCAAGAGGAATTGACACAAAATGTATCCATTTAGAAGAGGACGAGGGACAGTGTAGCCACTACGGCGCACTCAGCTACCCGATTTATCAGACCGCAACGTATGCGCATCCGGGCGTAGGACAGAGCACCGGATTTGATTACAGCAGACTGCAGAACCCGACCAGAGAGCATCTGGAGAAGATGGTGGCTGCACTGGAAAACGGAATTGATGCGTTTGCGTTAAGCTCCGGCATGGCAGCGATCTCTCTTCTGATGGAGCTGTTCCGCCCGGGCGACCACATCATTGCGGATTCCGATTTGTACGGCGGAAGCATTCGTCTGTTCCACAACGTCAACGAGAAAAACGGCGTCGAGTTTTCCAGCATCGACTGCTGCCGTGATGACGTGGAGAGCTATGTGAAAGAAAATACAAAAGCAATCTACATCGAAACTCCGACGAACCCGATGATGAACGTAACCGACATCCGAAAGATGGCGGATATTGCAAAACGCCACAACCTGATTCTGATTGTGGACAACACCTTTATGTCCCCGTATTTTCAGAATCCGCTCGATCTCGGTGCGGACGTTGTGATTCACAGCGGCACGAAATACCTGAGTGGCCACAACGATACACTGGCAGGCTTTATCGTGACGAACCGCGAAGATATTCAGGAAAAACTGCGTTTCCTGATCAAGACAACAGGTGCAGGCCTTGCTCCGTTTGACTGCTGGCTGGTACTGCGCGGCATGAAGACGCTTGGCATCCGCATGGAACGCTCCCAGGAGAATGCAAAACAGATTGCCGCATGGCTGCAGCAGCAGAAAGCAGTCACAAGAGTGATTTATCCGGGACTGCCGGATCACCCGGGCTATGAGATTATGAAAAAACAGGCAAGAGGCTTCGGTGCCATGCTGACAATCCAGCTCGAGAGCAAAGAGTTTGCCCTTGCCATTCTGGAGAAGGTAAGAATGATCCGTTTCGCAGAGAGCCTCGGCGGCGTGGAGACACTCGTTACGTATCCGACGACGCAGACCCATGCCGATGTGCCGAAGGAAATCCGTGAGCGGAACGGAATTACGGAGAGCACCCTCCGCTTCTCCGTTGGAATTGAAAGTATCGAGGACCTGATCGACGAGCTTGAGAAGGTTTTTGCAGAAATTGAGGAAGAGAAAAATGACGGAAAGAAATCTTGATTTTGACAGAATCATCAACCGAAAAAATACAGACTGTTTAAAATATGACTTCGCAGTAAAACGCGGTATGCCAGCCGACGTGCTGCCGCTGTGGGTGGCGGACATGGACTTTGAGACATCCTCCTACATCGAGGATGCGCTGGTAGAGCGTGCGAAAATGGGCATTTACGGCTACAGCGATGCGCAGACTCCGTATTTTGAGGCCGTTGCGGGATGGATGAAACGCCATCACAACTGGGAGCCGAAAGAAGAATGGCTGATCAAAACGCCAGGCGTTGTATTTGCACTTGCGATGGCAGTCAAAGCTTACACCGCGCCTGGGGATGCCGTGCTGATCCAGTCACCGGTTTACTATCCATTTTCGGAAGTCATTGCGGATAACGGCAGAAGAGTTGTCAGCAGCACGCTGGTGCTCGGCGATGATAACCGCTATCACATGGATGTGGCGGATTTCGAGGAGAAGCTGAAAGCTGAAAACGTGAAGCTCTTTTTCCTCTGCAATCCGCACAACCCGGTCGGAAGAGTCTGGACGAAAGAGGAACTGACGGCGATCGGCGATCTCTGCGTGCAGTACGGCGTGACCGTTGTAAGTGATGAGATCCATGGAGATTTCATTTTTAAAGGCGAGTATCAGGTGTTTGCTACGATCAAAAAAGAGTACGAGGACATCACGATCACCTGCACCGCGCCGAGTAAGACATTCAATCTGGCAAGTATGATGATGTCAAACATCTTTATCGCCAACCCGGAACTCCGTGCGAAATTCCGGAAACAGCTCGATGCAGCCGGAACGAGCCAGCTTGGTGTGATGGGTCTGGTGGCATGCGAGACGGCATATAATAAGGGCGAGGAGTGGTATGAGGCAATGCTTTCCTATGTGAAGGCAAATGCAGAATTTACAAGGCAGTATGTGGAGGAGCAGCTTCCGGGCGTGAAGATGATCGACCTGGAGGGAACATATCTCGTATGGCTCGATTTTCGCGAGACGGGGCTATCCGTTGATGAACTGGAAGACCTGATGATCAACAAGGCGAAGCTGTGGCTCGACAGCGGCAAGATCTTCGGAGACTGCGGTCGCGGCTTCCAGCGGATCAACATCGCCTGCCCGCGCGCAACCCTGACCGAGGCACTGGAGCGGATTCGGGATGCAATGAAAAGCAGATAAAGCCACACCGATGAGATGCGTAGCATTTTGGAAGTTGGCTCTGAACAGTGACGAAAACATGTTGAAAAGGCGCAGCTTACGGAACATCTTTTTGGGAGATATGATTTTTTTTGTGTCTCCGGTAGAGAAAGAAGAAAGCTGCGCCTCCGCATATCAAAACGAGTACTTTCACCGGAATCTGATATACCGGATACACAGAGGTATAAATGCAATGATATTCTGGCGAAGAAACTTCGCTTTCCTCAGCAGGGCTCGGGCTCCAGGAAAAAGATGCCAGAATTCGAAAATATTTTTTATCAGAAGAAAACTGGCTATAAGGAAGATAAAAATC
>ENA-OYCN01001024-OYCN01001024.1-human-gut-metagenome-genome-assembly--contig:-NODE-1024-length-11667-cov-6.337582_pt1 | contig 11667 bp, 9 predicted proteins | sample MGYA00244665_ERZ652871 | MGnify/ENA primary metagenome ERZ652871 (study PRJEB26926, sample SAMN06164731) | human gut metagenome | biome: ENVO:00009003; feature: ENVO:2100002; material: ENVO:00002003...
CCGAAGCGCATGACTGCTATGTAAGGAACGGTATTCTGTTTTAGGTCTACAAACTGGGGCTTTTATGATCTTGCCACAGCTTATCAGTCTATGCACGTCAACTGTTGAAACCGCCGTGTACCGAACGGTACGCACGGTGGTGTGAGAGGACGGCGGCTAGTCACCGCCTCCTACTCGCTTGTGCCCATGTTTCGGCCCTCCACATCATCACTCCGCGCATGCGTTGTGCCTCGCCGCAACGCATTCTGCCCCTCGCTGACTCATCGCCAGGCATCGCTGATGGTGTTCGTCTGCCCATCCTCACTTCTGCAGTATCTGCTTTTCGTTCTCCTGCACACGCCGCTCGAGCGCTGTATACTGCCGGAGCTCGTCCTCGGTAAATCCCCGGAACTTCGCCTGCTCGTAGTCACGCTCCGCGGCCGCGATATCCTGCAGCACCGCATCCGACGCCGGCAGCAGCTCGAGACGAATCTTCCGCGGCTCGCGTTTTTTCTTCGTCATTCCGTTCGCGTCTGCATCCTGTGCCTCGCCACGCTTTCCGAAAAGACCGGTCGCCTCGGCTATTTCCGCCGCTTCACGTCGTTTCCTCGGCACGTCGACCACTTCGAGCATCCCGCGTGAGACCAGCTTCTGCAGCGCGGCGCGCAGATCCCCGCAGCTCATATGCATCAGCTCCGCGAGATCCTTCCGGCTCAGCGCCTTTCCGGCATCCTTTCGATCAGTCGCCTCCACGGCATCTTCCCGCGCAGGCATCTGCGCTTCAGCCCCTCGAGTGAGCGCCTTTCCCGCGTCCTTCCGATACAGCAGCAGCGACAGCTCCGCCAGCGTCATATCATACTTCAGCGCCACCGACTCGAGATAGCGCTCGAGCAGCTTCCGGTCGCGGTACTTCTCCACGATGATCCCATCCTCCGAAATCACCTCCTGCAGCGCCTGGCTCCGCTCCTCACCGAGCTTCTGCGTCCCCGGAATCGTCGCCGGGAACACGAAACCATCCTTCGCCGCATCCACTAGAAAATGATAGACCTGCAGCCGCTTCCGCTCATACGCATCCTCATCCAGCACATGCTTGAAGAAGTCGTTGTAGCACTCGAACATCGCGAGTTTCATCTCCACCGTCCGCGCGAAGCTGATCTTCTGATTCACCAGCGAACCCTTCGTCTTCACATAATAGTAGACCGGCGTCCGCAGCGCATAGAACGTCGTCGCATAGCGCACATACTCGAGATTAAACAGAAAATCCTCGCACCAGCTGAGCTTCGCATCCATCCGGATCCCGTGCGCCTCCACAAGCGAGCGCCGGTACAGCTTATTCCACAGCACCCCATAGTAGTAGTCCGCCGGGTTCTCCATCATGAAGCCAACGAACGCTTCACGCCCGATCACCTGGTCCGCGTCGATATCCCCCTTCTGCGACACCATCTCTCCGACGACACGATAGAAATCCGCGATCACCATGTCGCAGCCCGTCTCCTCGGCCGCCCGCACCATCAGCTTCGTCGCATCCGCCGTCAGCCAGTCATCACTGTCCACGAACTGCAGAAACGTACCCCGCGCCCGCGCGATCGCCTGGTTTCGCGTATCCGACACCCCCGTATTCTCCTTATGCACGACCACCACGCGCGCATCCGCCCGCGCATATCCGTCGCAGATCTCCCCGGACCGATCCTTACTTCCATCATCCATGAGGATCAGCTCGAAATCCCGAAACTCCTGATTCAGAATACTGTCCACACAGCGCGCGAGACTCTTCTCCGCGTTATACACCGGCACGATGATACTGACCTTCGGCTCCATAGGCACCTCCATCAAAAAACTACTTCTAGTTGTACCATAAAACCCTCCCGTTGACACTCGTATATTTCTGCTCACTTTTCCCGGGCCAATGTCTCGGCCCTCCGCCTGCTCACTCCGCGCCCACGCGTCCGCACCCTCCACCTTCTCACGTCGCGTCCACCCATTCGCACTCGTTGCCTTTATCGCGCCCATGCCTCCGCCCACTACCTCCTCACGTCGCATCGAAGCACCAATTCCCTCATGAAAATGTCATATTACAGCATAAATTCGCTCATGAAAGTGTAATGAAGCACGGATTATTCCCTCATGAAAGTGGCAAAATACTGAAAAGAACGCTCATAAAAGTGGCAGAGCACGGAAATCTGAATGGTAAAATTCCGAGTTGTTGAGCTGTTCTTACTTTCTATTTTATCAGATATCGCCTACAGAGTCCATAGCTTCATAGCTCAAAACAGTTCACCCACCAACCATTTGGCTATGTAAAGGGGACGGCTTTTCAGCCGCCCCACCGGTCAACGCTGCGTTAATCAGACAGGTTCATCGTCCGATTCCGCTTCATAATCCTCGTTGACATCCACTTCTTCGTCCTCGTCACCATCATCCTCCGGCAGCTGGAGCGTATCTTCATCCTCATCGTGATAATCCGCATCCGGGTCCGGCTGATTTTTCTTGGACGCAGGCTTTACGCCCTTCATCTTGATATAGAGATAACCGCCGACACCGGCTGCACCGATCACAAACAGAAGCAGCATAATCATCGGAAGCGGAGACGATTTCTTCTGCTCGCTCTCTGTTTTCTGCTCTTCCGGTGCCGGTTCCGTCTCCTGCGGCTTTTCGGTTTCCGCAGGTTCCGTGACTTCCGGCTCCTTCTCCCGATACTTGGCAGCTTCCTCTTCATCCATCAGCGCAAGCAGATCGGCCTCGTCCACCATGTTCAGGAAATGCACATTCTGGTTGCCGTCTTTATCGCGGTCGATGATCAGATAAAAGGTGTTGCCCGCCTTTGTCACCAGCGTAATGAACTGCTGGCTGGATTTATCTTCTTCCTCACCGATATCGTCCACCAGCGTCATATTTCCTTCCGGAGTCAAAGCTGCACTGGATTTCGTCTCATCCTCGTATGACATTCCACTCTGCATCAGATCCAGAAACAGCTTCAGCGCATCTTCACTGAACATGCTGCTGTCTTTTGCAGAATCCGTGACATTCAGGTACTTTCCATGTGCATACCCGGTTTTGCCGTTGAAGTTTACCTTATACCAGTCACCGCATTTTTCGACAATCTCCACCGTATCGCCGGAATGCAGATATCCGATAATCTCCTGATCCATGCCGGGACCGGAACGAAAATGCAGACTGGTGATCCCCGGCACCACCGTACCAGTCTGCTTTTGGGACTTTTCGCTGCCGATATTGTATTCTTTGCCGCCCACCGTAACGATCAGGTTCCCATCCGCATCCGTAGAGACCTCATAGCCATCCGGCAGAACCTGCATGTCCGGGTCGATTTCGATGCTGTCGGTATTGTCCGTTTTCCCCGCATTTGTGCTTTCTGCTGCATCCGTCTCCTGTGCAGCGGTACTGACATGCGTGTTCTTCTGCACATCATCGCCCGTATAGGCAAATGCAGTGGTCGTAAAGGTTCCTGCCGCCATCACACTGGCAAGCAGCATTGCCATCATCTTTTTCATTCCATATCCTCCGTTTCTTTCTCATCCAGTTTCAGATTTTCCGGGTTTGGAACCGCAGCCTGCGCCATCTGAATGATGACTGCCAGTTGTTCCGGGGTAAGGCTCTGGGCATGTACCATTTCACAGATTTCGCTGTTTTCCTGCTCGTGGTACTTTCTGTCCCATTCCTTTCTGCGTTCCTCCCACTCATCGCGTTTCCTGCGGGCTTTCTCACGCTCCGCAGCAATCTTTTCCAGTTTCAAACTCATGTTGTGTCCTTTCCGGGCGAATAAACGCCCTGTTTTTAGCGAATTCTTCCCATGCAGTAGTAGTGCTGCCTCCAGTAGTTCGTCTCAGTGGAAGCATAGGAAATTGGGTTGCCGCAGTGAATCATCATCCCGTTGCCGACATAAATGCCCACATGGGACGCTCCACTGGTGTTGTAGGTTTTCTGGAAGAAGATCAGGTCTCCGGGCTTTGCCTCACTTTTCGGGATAATGTCGCATTTTCCCATCAGACCATTGGCCGTCTGTCTGCCTACATTCCAGCCATTGCCGCAGTGGTTGATGACCCAGCTGACAAAGCCGGAACAATCAAAGCTCGTGCTCGGCGAGCTGCCGCCCCAGACATAGGAATAACCGAGATATTTTTCTGCTTCGGTAATCATCTTTCGGAATTTTTCATCCGTCAGAGCTTCGCCCGGAATGTCGTAATCCTGGTATTCTCCGCTGGAACCTGCGCCATCCGGCGTTGCAAAGGCGATGCCTGCAAACAGGTCATCCCGATTGCCCCGGCACTCCAATGTGACTTCGTAGCGTTGCAGCTGGTCATCTGTGAGGCCGGAATTTCTGGCAACATAGTCCACACCCCGATTGAGCAGCGTTACATTGAGGATTTTATACTCATACTGTACCGTCACCTGATAGGTGTAGGTGTGTCCGGTTCCGGTGATCGGATTATAGCGATAGCCCACACGGGTTTCTTTCCTTGTCCGGATTTCTACCTTTTCTTCCAACTTCAGCTCATACTGCGCTTCAAAAATACTCTGGAGCCGTGCCTGCACCTGGCTTCTCGTATAGTTTTCAAATTCTACGGTCAGCAGAGAAGCAAGCTCATAGGGATTGTGACCGATTTCCGCCAAATTGTAGCGATACTCGTCATAGCCCGGATGGTCAGTTTCAATGCGGTCGATTTGTTTGCGAAGTTTATCTTCCAGCTTGGTATAATCCGTCTCCACGCCTTTCAAATCTTCATCTTCCGCTGTATAGGAAGTCCCCAGCACCACATTGCCGCCGCCATTGATCAAGACAGAGCAGGACGATACCGACCCGGCAATCACCAAAACAAGCAGTCCCACGGCTGCAATCCCGATGATGATATGCGAGTGGCTCTGCACAAACTGAAATGCCTTTTCCGTTATACTGACAGTACCCTGTGCAGCTTTGGCTGTGCCAGATGCTGTGTTCTCCGCAGCGGCCGCACCTGCCTTCGCAGCGGCATACTCTTTTTTGATGGCCTGCTTCTGCCGCCATCGGGAAAAGAGATTGGAACCAGCCTGCGGATCAGACTTCATGCGTTCCGCAAAGATGGAATCTACGGCATCTTTATCTGCCTTTTTCTCCAACCGCTCCAGCTTTTTGTACTGCCGCAGCTTTCGACCATATTGGAACCGGGAACCAGCACGGGCTGCACCTTCCGCTGAACCTTCGGTAAAATGCGCTGCCTCCACACCGGAATTATTGTCCTGGTCGGCATTGCGCACACTCTGATGTGCCTTGGCTGAAAGTGCATCTTTCGCAAGATTTCCCGGCTTCTTTGGCTTTCCGCCCTTTTTTCCGGAAGCTGCTGCATTCTTTTTCGCTTTTACTTCCTGCTCTGATTTCAGCTTCGTGCTGCGCATCTTGGCAAGATCGGCTTCGTGACGAATCTGCCTTCGGTGTTCCGCTTTTTTCTTGCCGCCGTCTCCCGTACTGCTATCTGCGGTTTTGCTTCTGGAATCGCGAAGGGTGTTCTCCGCACCCTCGCGCTCCTGCCGCAGCTTGTCTCCGAGATTCGGATTTTTCTTGCCAGTCATCGCTTACGCCTCCTTTGCTTCCTGCACTTCGGTTAATTTAGTCGTCATAATCCGGTACAGTTCCAGATCGGTCGGGAAACGATCAACGAATGGCAAAATCACATTTCCGTAGAACAGCAGTCCTTCACCTTCGCCGGAGTGGGTCACATAGGACAGCTGGTGCGGGCTGATATTCAGCTGATCCGCCAGAATCTGACGGTCACCGGCTGCCTGATTCAGCATATAAATGAAGTCGCTGTTTTCAAAAATGTTCGTCACTTCGCGGGAAGAAAGCAGGTCTTTCACATTCTGGGTGATGCCGGTGGGAATACCGCCCCATTTACGGAATCGCTTCCAGATTTCCACGCTGTAGGCCGCTGTCTGCTCTTCTTTCAAAAGCAGATGGAACTCGTCCATATAGTAGCGGGTGGCTTTACCAGCATTACGGTTGGCGGTCACACGCCCCCAGACCTGATCCTGCACCACCAACATACCGATCTTTTTCAGCTGCTTGCCCAGCTCCTTGATGTCATAGCAGACCAGCCGGTTATTGATATCTACATTGGTGCGGTGATTAAACAGGTTCAGCGAACCGGTCACATAGATTTCCAGTGCTGTTGCCACATGGTGTGCTTCCTTTTCATCCTGCCGAAGCAGTGCCTCGTACAAGTCCTGCAACACCGGCATGTTCTCCGGCACAGGATGCTCAAAATAGGTCTGGTAAATCTGATGAACGCAGCGGTCGATAACCGTCTTTTCTACCGGCTGCAAGCCTTCTTTGCCGCCCACGATCAGCTCGCACAGTGACAAGATGAAATCTGCTTTCAGGGCAATCGGATTATCCTCTTCCGAATAATTCGCATTGATGTCCATTGGGTTGATATACTGCGTGCTGGAAGGGCTGATTTTAATGACCTGCCCCTCAAATTTCTGCACCAGTGCTGTGTACTCAGCTTCGGGATCGCACACGATTACATCGTCATCCGTCACCAGGAACGCATTGGCGATTTCTCTCTTGGCAGAGAAGGATTTACCGGAACCGGGAGTACCCAGAATCAGCCCGTTGGGATTCTTGAGCTTTTTCCGGTCAACCATAATCAGGTTGTTGGACAGAGCATTCAGCCCATAGTACAGAGCTTCTTTCCCGGTCTGAAACAGTTCCTGGGTAGTAAACGGCACGAAAATTGCTGTACTGCTGGTCGTCATGCTGCGCTGAATCTCAATCAGGTTCTGTGCCAGCGGCAGGCAGCTCATCAGCCCCTGCTCCTGCTGGAAGTCCAGACGGCGCAGGTTGCAGTTGTACTTCTGTGCAATGCTGGAAGCCTGAAACACATTGGTTTCCAGCTCCTGCTCCGTTTCGCCGGTGTTCATCACCAGAAAGGTCAGTAGGAACATACGCTCATTCTGGCTCTGCAATTCTTTCAGCAGTGCCTTTGCGTCCTTGCCGTAAGTTGCCAAATCTGACGGAATGATGTCCATATCATATCCGGAACGGACAGCTTTCTTCTGTTCCTCAATCTTGGAACGATCCAGCTCCGTAATGGTGTGCTTAATGGACTTGATTGCTTTATTCTGGTCTACCGACTGAATGTGCATGGTCACAATCTGGCTGGATTCCATATCCAAAAAGTCCTTCAGCAGCTGATCCGACAGGTCGGAAGCCGTAATCTGGAGATAGGACATGGAACCATACATCCCACCCATCTGAAAAACACGGTTCTTCGGAAAGGCAAAACCGGTCGGTGCAATAAAGTCCTTTACCGACAGCCCGCTCTCCGGCAGCCACTTCCAATCGAAATTGAATCGGTCATGGTCACCCATGTGGAACATATCGTGCATCAAATGAAGCCGTTCCTTGCCGTTCAGCAATTTTGCCCGGACACCCAAGCGTTTGAAGTTGTTCATCAGGTCGATCTCGATGTGAATGAGCCTCGGCTTTGCCTGCTTCATGGATTCCGCCTCAATGCCAAACGTCAGGTACTTCGTCTTGGTCAGGCCGTTGTTGCCCTGGGCAAGCTGACGGCGGAGCATGGTGCTGTACTCCGTGCGCACCGGATTAAAATGATCCTTCTGGTACGGGATACGCACCATCTTCTCAAAATTCGAGGCATCCGTAGCCATATTCATAAAAGAAAGCTCGAAGCGGATGCTGGAATCAAAGAAGTTCAGAAAGCTGCACCATTCCTCAAAGATAGCTGTCTGATCTTCCTGTTGTGCCAGCTGGTAATTGATGTCCTGAAACTGAATGGTTTTGGTATAGTAGTTGTCCGTCACACGGCAGATACCATCCGGGAACATCCGCTGAAAGGGAATGCTCTCCTGTGCCGAGTGCGGAACCGTGCGGTCACCCCTTGCACGGTCGATCACCGTCTGCACTTGTTTCTGCTCTGCGGCTGACAGATGAGACGGCATTCGGATGTCATCCTGCTTTTTATTCTTCGCTGTCAGCTTTTCGAGAATTTTGAACAATGCGATTTACCTCCATTTCCACGTCTGCCTGCTGTACCAGCAGTGCATAGTAATTTTTTGTTTTGTAAGGCCGCGTTTTCGGCCTCTTGAACTTTGCCTCATAGAAATGCTTTGCCACCACTTCCAGCGGCTGACCGTCTTTCTCGTACATGGCAAGAAAGAAAAGCGGCAGCATTACTGCCATCATGCCAAGTGCGGCAAGGCTCAGATTCCCGCTGGATTTGAGCAAAAAGAAAACCGGAACGCCAATCAGCGCACCGGCTCCGAAGCAGAGAATCTGCCGTTTGGTCAGGTTCATAAAGACCTTGGTTTTGACCTTTGAAAGGTCACGCGGAACAGAAATATAAGATGCCATGAATCATGCCTCCTTCCTTAATGCGCTGCAAACACGGATTTTGCGAGGCTTCCCGTCTTAAACAGCGTAAATGCCAGCAAAACCGTATAGCCCATAACGCCCCAAATGCTGCTGATGATGTTATCCGAAAAGGACAGGTTCTGAATCAGAACTGCATAGATGCCTACACAGATCATGATAAGAAAACCCTGGAATCCCAGCGCAAACAGGGAGCGCAGATAGTTTTGACCGGTATGGCTCTGCTCATGGTTTCCAAAGGTTGCGAACGGAATCGGTGCAAGGCTCACCATGAGATATATTTCCACCATTCGGCCATATACGATGACAAAGATGATAGCCGACAACGCCAGCATCGTGACCTGAACCACAAAGGTCTGCAAATACAGTCCCAGCAGCGGTCCCAAGTCCATGCCTTCCAGCGTGGCCTGCATTGCTGTCAAAGTCGCATCGCTGACGGACGTACTGCCGGAAATCAGCCCGCCACTTCGGGAGATCACTTGCTGCGCCACATCAAAGACAGCCATCGTAATATTGAATGTGTTCGAGATCAGAGTCACTGCCAGAAAGGTCTTAAAGACCCATTTGAAAAATGTCCATGTCTCAAAATTTGCCAGATTGTTATGCTCGATGAGCATCTGGATCAGCTCATAACAGGCGATGAATGTCAGCACCATTCCGGCAATGGGCAGGATCACGGATTCCGAGATGTTGCGGATCATAGAAAAGACCGCAGGTGAAAAGTTCGCCGGTGTGGTTCCCACATCGCCTGCGATCTGTCCAACCTGCTGGTTGACCGAATCGAACATCCCTGAAAGATTTCCCATGATACCGCTGATGATCATGCTCTTGAGCCAATCTGTGATCTGTTCAAGGATACTCTGCATGAGCCACCTCCTTCCTTACGCAAACACGCCGAACAGCTTCGCCATCCGGGACAGAAGCATGAACAGCTGGGAGAAAAGAGACAGTGCCGATGCAGTTGTAGTAAGAAACGCCATAGATTTGTCCTCCTGTAACTTGTCCGGCCTATCAGCCGGTGCGATTCTAAACTGCGGTTCTGCGCCATACTTCCAACATGTGCACCTGCCGGGGAGCGCAGAAAATAGCCAGCTGCGGATATTGCCTGCACCTGACTATGTAACAGGCAGCTTTCGCCGCCCGGTCGGAATCTTCGCTCCGACAGCTTTTGCTTAACCGAACAGACCGGAAAGCAGCGGCACCAGGGTTGTCGTTGCCGTAGCCTTCCAGCAGGTTGATGGCTCCCCAGATGCCGAGACCGGCACCCAGTGCGATGACGAGGGTCTGAAGAACGGTTACTGCGCTGTTGAAAAATGCCATAATGTTTTCCTCCTTGAAAATATGAGATGTTGGTTGTCATGCCTGCTTCGTCCGTGCGCATCAAACGAATCCGAGCAGAAAAATAGCCAGACTTCTGTTGATCAGGCAGAGGTCTGGCTATGTAAAGGCAGCTTTTACTGCCGTTTTGTTATCTTTATGTTGGCTCTTTTCCTAATTTTTCTGAGAGCCTTGCTGATAATCTGCCGCATACGCAGTTCTGTTACCTCGAACTCATCAGCAATTTCTTTGCGTGTCATCTTATTTTCAATGTAGTACATCTGAATGACTGCTCGTTCTCTTTCTGTCAGATGGTCATACTTCAGGACATCTTCAGTTACTCCATCTACCTGTAAATCGTGGAGAATATTTTCTGGATATGATCGTTTTCTTGCCATGCTTCTTTTCCTTTCCATTCCATTTCAAATTCATATAGGAGCTATATGTAACGGGCAGCGTTTGCCACCCGCCGAGTGTTACCACCCGAATTAGGCTATTAACCGAACAGGCCAGAGAGCAACGGTACGAGAGTCGTGCCGATAAGGGCAACGCCGCCACCAGCCATCAGCTGTTTTATCCCCAATTAGGTGTAAAACTCTGCTCGATGGCGGGCGGCGGCGTACAAAAAATCTATATGGTGTTTTTAAGAGAACCGTCCCGGCGGGACAGGTCAGGCAGTGACCTGTTCCACCTCCGGGATGGGTTTGAGATTAAAATGAATTTCAATAGAAATGTGTCGTGTCTTATCGCTGTCGATGTGTTCATGGACAACGATTTCTTTAATCAGGCGGTTTAGGGTGGCTGCGTCCAGCTCCGTGATGTCGGCATATTCCTGAATGGCGTCCACCCATTGTTTGGCGTCCATTGCCAGCCGCATTTCATCAGCCAGCTTCTTGCGCCCCTGTGCAACCCGTTCTTTCAACTCGACCTGTTCCTTCTGCGTCTTGTCCAGCATGAGATTGAAGTTGGCTTCGCTGATCCGTCCGGCAACCATGTCCTCATAGAGCCGCATCACCATCTTTTCCAGAACATCAATCCGTTCCTCGTCTTTTGTCAGGGAACGCTCCAACGCTTCCCGCTGGCCTTTCTGCTCGGCTTCACAGGTGTTGGTAAGCCGTCCGGCAACAGCTTCCCCGTCCATCAGGGCGGCCTTCGCACATTCCCGGATTTTGTTCAGCACAAGGCGGTAAAGGGTTTCGTACTCCACACGGTGCTGGGTACAGTGCTGTTTCCCATAGGCATTATAGGTCTTACAGGAATAAATCTGCTTCGGGTGCTTGTCGTTGGTGTAGCGGATAGTCAGTGATTTCCCACACTCGCCACATTTGAGAAGCCCCGCAAACAGGCTGATTTCCCCGGTCTGGCGGGAACGCTGCCGGGATTTCAGCTTGTCCTGCACGATGTCAAAGCTCTTGCGGTCAACAATCGGCTCATGCCGTTCCTCCACCACAATCCAGTCCTGCGGCTTTTTTTCCCCGATGGTGCCGATTTTGAAGCGGTAGTCCTTCTTCTGGGAAGCGATAGCCCCGGTATAGACGGGATTCATCAGGATGTCCTTGATTACCGAAAAATCCCACATATACCGCCCGTTTACCGGGTCTTTCTTTTCCCATTTAGTGCGGACATTGCGGAAGCCCCGTTCCCGGTTCCACCATGTAGGGCAAGGCACCTTCTGTTCTTCCAGCCTGCGCCGGATGAAGTTGGGGCCGTGTCCTTCCAGCGCCCAAAGGAAGATTTGCCGGACAATGGGGGCGGTTTCCTCATCCACCAGCAGGTGGTTTTTGTCCTCCGGGTCTTTCCGATACCCAAAGGGAGCCACACAGCCGGTAAACTGGCCTTGCTGGGCTTTCAGAAGATACGAGGAATGTACCTTCTTGGAAATATCCTTGCTGTACATCTCATTCAGGATGTTCTTGAACGGCGCAATGTCGTTGTTGTCCCTGTCTCTTATACACATCTCCGAGCCCACGAGACTCGACGTCATCTCG
>ENA-OYCN01001037-OYCN01001037.1-human-gut-metagenome-genome-assembly--contig:-NODE-1037-length-11544-cov-5.103142_pt1 | contig 11544 bp, 10 predicted proteins | sample MGYA00244665_ERZ652871 | MGnify/ENA primary metagenome ERZ652871 (study PRJEB26926, sample SAMN06164731) | human gut metagenome | biome: ENVO:00009003; feature: ENVO:2100002; material: ENVO:00002003...
AAATACCAGTTGATCAGATCGTATTTGTCGAGAAAATTGCGGTAGAAGGTCTGGCGGGTAACACCACAGATTTCACAGATCTGGCGCACGGTGATCTCTTCAACGGGTGTTGTTTTCATGCACTCCTTCATAGATTCGGCAAGACGGTATTTTGTTTTTTCTCCTTTGGGAGCAGACACGGTGGAATGGATCATCCGGGCAGTTTCCTTTCGTTTCGAAAATTGTAACTATGCAGAGTTATGCATACATTATAACGCGAATCAGAAGAAATAAAAAGCCCTGAACATGTTTCCAGGATGAAAGCGAGAAACATGCCAAGGGCGTTATTGTTATTTTCTTTTGTTTACGGCCTGTCCGACACAGTAGCATACAGCGGCAACAACCATGCCGTTGATGGAAGCGATGCCCCAGTGTAAGAGGTTCGCAACAATGGCACCGAGAATGACACCGGCGACCGCAAACCAGTCTATGGTTTTAAGCTTCGGCTGATCGGTTTCAAAGTCCTCTTTGTTCATGAAGTAGGCAAGCACCAGAATCATGCCGACCGGCGGCAGGGTACAATTCAGAATGTTGAGCCAGCCGCAGAAGTTGTAGTACAGCCATACGGAGGCAACCGTTCCGATGATACCGGAAAGGAGAACCATCGGTTTTTTCCTCTGATGGAAGATGTTGGCAAGACCAAGACCTGCGGTATACAGAGCGTTGTCGTTTGTAGTCCAGATATTAAGACCGAGAACGAGAACAGCCAGGTAGAACAGGTTCAGGCGGACCATAACCTCGAAGATATCGTTTCCGCCGACAAAGATCGAGGAAACAGCACCGAAGAAAAACATCAGGGAATTTCCGATAAAGAAAGCCACAACCGTGGTGATGGCACCAGATTTTCCGTTCTTTGCAAAACGTGCGAAGTTCGGAGTTGCGGTTCCGCCGGAAACGAAGGAGCCGACACCAAACCATCCGATCTGCGTAAAGCTGGTCATGGCTGACGGCAGATAGGAACCTTTTTCGCCAAAGGCTCTCTGGGACAAAAGATCAAGTGACAGACCGGTTTTTGCACCGACGTAGCCGAGCAGACCGGTATAAATACCAAGAATGATTCCACCAAGGATCAGTGATCCCAAAAAGCCCCAGAAATCGAGGCCGTCAGCGAGCTGCTGGCCGACCCACATGCTTGCCGAGAAGAAGGTGAAGCCAAGCATGATCATAAACATAGTTACTACATTTTTCCGGGCAGAAGCCGGAACCGCGCTCTCCGCGAAGTCAACATCTTTTACTTTCTTTTCTTTTTCCATAATATCTCCTGAAAACTGTGATTACGGTTCGCCGAAATTCAGCGAACCGTAAGAAATGGTTTTTTGTTACAGCATGTATTTGCGAAGTGCTGCGGTAAACTCTTCAATTCGTTCAGCCGCAATTTCTTTCAGGGTAGCATCGCCAAGGCTTGCAATATAGCCTTTTTCCTGGCGGTACAGCCATTTGGTCACACGTTCATCGATTTCTTCGTAGTGATTGATGTGAATCCACTCTTCGTAGGATGCGTCAAGCGGACAGCCGAGCTTCTCCTCGAGCAGTCTGGTGAAGTCGATCCGGTCGGCTCTCTCCAGCATTTTATTCCAGAAATCGAGAACCTCCTCGACATGCTCGTGGATTTCATAGCGTCTTGCACCGCCATCGTAGATGATGCATTTTTCAAACAGCGGATCGCGCATGGAAAGCGTTTCTCTTCGGAACTCCGGTGCAATGATACCGTCTTTCCAGTAGAAATCGACATCCGGCAGATTGATTCCGGATACGCCCTTGTCCTGATAGGTGCTGAAGATTCCTTCGTAATATACGGTGATAAAGCCTTCAAACTCCGGCCAGAACTCGCGGATTTCTTTTGTGAGACGTTCCAGGATTTGGATTCCGGTTGTGCCGCCGATCGTAAAGATGATAATGTTGCGAAGGGAAGCACCGTGCTCACGGTAGAAATCGGTTACGTAGCGCAGGCAGTGGATCAGCGTCTCACCCGTTGCGATGATATCGCCGATCAGAAGTGTGCTTCCCGGAACCATCGTCAGCTTGCTGTATTTGATTTCCAGCCCTGCGATTTCTTCCTCTTTAAAGACGCGCTCACTTGACAGAAAACTGATGTCATGTACACGAATGTGTTCGCGGTAGCAGCTTTCCTCCAGCGGATAATTCAAAGCGCCGCGCAGGATGGAAAGGATGTTGGCTGCGGTTACCTTTCCCTGCTCTTTAAAATAATAAAGCATCTGTGAAGTAGACGGAATCAGGCAGTGATAAACCTCATATCCGACAACCTCCGGTGTGTTCAGAAGCTTTCTTGTCTCTGCTTCGGAAACGACATAGTATTCGTTCTCATAATCGCCGCCTGCGAGGCGATAGCAGTCCACGCCCTGTTCCGAAAACTCCGGCACCAGTTTTACTTCATTCCATTTTTCCATTCAAAAGTTCCTCCCGGTTTTCCCTCTTTGGTAAACATGTTATAAACTTTTAACAGTGTAAGGGGTAGCAACCTGATTGTCAAGGGAAAAGGCGAATTTACATGATTTTCTTACAGAAGAAGGGAATGCGCCGCGATAAAAGGGATTTTACCGGGTTTTGCCTTCTCCGGAAAAATATTCTTTTGTAAGCTCCACAACCTTGCCCGAAAGCAGGAAGAGCGCAATCAGGTTCGGGATTGCCATGAGGCCGTTGAAGGTCTCGGCAATGCTCCACATCAGGCCAAGATTTGCGGTGGCGCCAAGGATGGCAACCAGCGCATAGGCGGCCATAAAATATTTTGTGATTCTTTCGGAGAACAAAAACTCGATGCAGCGTGCACCGTAAAGTCCCCATCCGAGAATCGTGGAAAAGGCGAAGCAGCACATCGCGAACGCGGTGAGCAGCGAAACCCAGTTTCCGTATGTAAGGGTAAAACCGCTGATGGTCAGCTCTGCGCCGGCAGCCTGTCCGTAGATGATGGAAGTGCCGCTGCAGAGGATGACGAGTGCAGTTAAGGTACAGATTACAATCGTATCAGTAAATACTTCGAAGATACCAAACATACCCTGTTTGACCGGCTTTTTGGTGTCGGCACAGGCGTGCGCGATCGAACCGGTACCAAGACCTGCCTCGTTTGAGAAAATACCGCGGGACACACCTTTTTTCACACTCATGAGCATGCTTCCGACGATACCGCCTGTAACAGCAGAGGGACGGAAGGCGCCCTCAAGGATCGATACGAAAACAGACGGAATCCGGTTGAGATTCAGCAAAATTACACCGATGGCAAGGACAATATAAAACAGAGCCATAAACGGAACGAGCTTTTCTGTTACCTGTGCGATCCGTTTGACACCGCCGAGCAGGATCAGCGCTACGAGTACCGCAATGATGATACCCTGAATCAGGTTGGAGGTAGGGATCGCGTCCTTTGAGATCACATGGTAATTCATCAGTGCGGAGTTGACTGCGGTTGTGATGGTGTTGACCTGCGTTGCATTTCCGGTTCCGAACACAGTCAGTACACCGAAAGCAGCGAAAAGATAGGCCAGAAAATGCCATTTTTTGCTGAGACCGTTTTTGATGTAATACATCGGTCCGCCGACGAGTTCCCCGTTGGCGTTTTTCTCGTGATAGAAAACAGCCAGTGTTACCTCGGCAAATTTCGTACACATGCCGAGCAGGGCGGAAACCCACATCCAGAACACGGCGCCGGGTCCGCCAATAGCGATAGCGCCGGCAACACCGGCAATATTACCGGTACCGACCGTGGCGGCAAGTGCTGTACAGACCGCCTGGAACGGTGTAATTGCGCCATCGGAAGCATCTCGTTTGCGGAACATTCTTCCGAGCGTTGTGCGGATCGCATACGGGAATTTTCGAATCTGGAGAAAACGGGTGCGCAGACTCAGGTAAAGGCCGACACCGAAAATGCAGATCATAGCCGGAACACCCCAGATAAAATTGTTCACGGCATTGTTGATGGTTTCAATCAGTTGGAGCATAGATACCTCTTTCTTTTTCATAAGCAGAAGCACTTTCTTGGAAGATCAGTGCTTTCATAAAGTAACACAATGCAAAAAGTATATCATCTCAGACGAGATTTGCAAGTTTTTTTCGAGAAAAAACGCGGACCCCCAATTTTTTGCGATTCCGGAAAGATATATTTTCTCTAGCCTTATGGGTTTACCATGAGCCAGGCGGTTTTTTACGTTTTCTTCCAGTTTTTGTGAAGGAATGCAGCGAAGTATGATAGAATAGAGAAAAAACAGAAAAGAGGATTATTGCCATGTTTCAGGTGATTGATATGCACTGCGACACCATCCCGGCGCTGCAGTGGAAGGAAAAACAGGAGCATCTTGCGGATGCGGATCTTCAGATCAATCTGGATAAGCTGGAAAAGGGCGGCAGCCTCTGCCAGTGCTTTTCTCTGTTTACGTTCCTGAAGGGACTGAAAGACGAAACACCGTTTGAGCATGTGAGAAAGCTGGCTGATCTCTGGAAATCAGAGATGGAACGGTATCCGGACCGCATTTGTCAGATCAAAACGTATGCGGATCTGATGCAGGTACAGAAGGAAGGAAAAATAGGTGCGGTGATGACCGTCGAAGAGGGTGGTGTTTACGAAGGCAGTATCGAAAAACTGCACACACTGTACGATCTCGGTGTGCGGATTTCCACGCTGACCTGGAACTTCCCGAATGAGCTTGGATTCCCGAACCCGGCGCAGGAAGAGGGAAAGCCATATCTTCCGGATCTTGAAAACGGGCTGACACCGACCGGTATTGCCTTTGTCGAGGAGATGGAGCGGCTCGGCATAGTGATCGATTTATCACACTTAAATGATGCCGGAATCCGCGACGTTTTTGCGCATACGAGAGGTCCGGTCATTGCGTCCCATTCCAATGCGCGCGGCGCGTGCTTCCATCTGAGAAACCTTTCGGATGAAATGATTCGTCAGCTCGCAGAGCGTGGCGGCGTCACCGGTATCAATTTCTGTCCGTCGTTTCTGCGCGAGGAGGAACCGGCGGCGAAAAAGGCATCGACGATGGATATGGTACGCCATATGAAGTATCTGCGCAACGTCGGCGGCATCGATATCATCGGCCTCGGAACTGATTTTGACGGCTTCAGCGGCGAGACGGATGTGCCGGACGCTGCGCATATGCAGCATCTCGCAGATGTGATGAGTCACGAAGGCTTTACAGATGAGGAGATCGAGAAGGTCTTTTCCAAGAATGTACTTCGGGTGTTTAGAGAATGCTGGAAATAAAACTACAGCTCCGGTGATGCCGCCAGAAGCTCCTTTGTATAATCATTCTGCGGATGCGCAAACAGTTCTTCCGTCTCCGCGTTCTCCACAATCCGGCCTTCTTTCATCACGAGAACCCGGTCGCACATCTGATAGATCACGTTGAGGTCATGCGAGATAAAGAGAATCGAGAGCTGAAGCTCCTCCTGAAGCTGAACCATCAGCTCCATGATCTGCTTCTGAATCGTCACATCGAGAGCGGAAACCGGTTCGTCGGCAAGGATCAGGCGTGAGCCCTGGATCAGTGCGGCCGCGATGCTGACTCTCTGGCGCTGGCCGCCGGAGAGCTCATGCGGGCGGCGTTTCAGGTGCTCTGCGGAGAGGCCGACTCTTTCGGCCATCGCAAGAACCCGTTTTTTTCGTTCTTCTTTTGGAACTTTCTGCATCCGAAGCGGCTCCTCTAAAATCCAGGAGATTTTCTTCGCAGAATTCAGGGAAGAAAACGGATCCTGGAAAATCATCTGCGGATGGTCGACCTGCGAAATTATTTCGCCCTCATCTGGGCGGATAAATCCTAAGATCACTTTGGAGAGTGTCGATTTTCCGCATCCGCTCTCTCCGACGAGACCGAGAATTTCATTTTCATGAAGCTCGAAAGAGATATCATGAAGCACCGTTTTTCTCTGCTTTCCCTCCTGATAGGAGGCAGAAATATGGCTGACTTTCAGAATGTTGTTCGGACTGATTTCTTCCATGGGTTATTTCTCCTTTTCCGCCGGCGGAGCAGCTTTTTTGTCAGAGCCTGTCGGCCATTGAGCTGTTGGAGCGATTTTGATTCGCTTTCGCAGCGATGTTCGTCGGTTCGGAATTGCATCGAGCAGGCGGCGGGTGTAGTCTTCCTTCGGGTGGAAAAAGACATCGTCTACACTGCCGGATTCCACAATCGTCCCATGATTCATGACGATGACCCGGTCACAGAGCGAACGGATGACGCCGAGGTCGTGTGAGATAAAAAGAATCGCCGTGTGATGGCGTTCATTGATTTTTTTCAGCAGCTTTAAGATCTGCGACTGAATCGTCACATCAAGAGCTGTTGTCGGCTCGTCTGCAATCAGAAGCTTCGGTTCTGTAATGAGTGCCGCAGCGATCATCACCCTCTGGCGCTGACCGCCGGAGAGCTGGTGCGGGTATTTTTTGCAAAGCTTTTCCGGGTCGGGAAGCTCGACCTCATGCATTATGGCAAGAACCTTTTCATGACGTTCTGCCGGTGTGCAGCTCTCATGAATCAGCAGTCCCTCTGCAATCTGTTCTTCGATGGTCAGAACCGGATTTAAAGAGATCATCGGCTCCTGAAAAATCATACTGATTTCTTTTCCGCGGATGCGCTGCAGATCCTGGCTGGAAGCGTGCGCAACGGAAGAATCTTCATAGAGAATTTCTCCGCCGGATACGGCGGAATTTTCCTTTAAAAGGTGCAGAATGGAGAGCGCCGTCTGGGTTTTGCCGGAACCGGATTCCCCGACAATGCCAAGCGTCTCACCTTCTTCTAAGGAAAAGGAGATGCCTTTTACCACTTCGGTCGGTGGCGTGGTATCGTAAAATGCAATTTTTAAGTCACGTACATCGAGAAGTGCCATATCAGTTACCGCCTTTCTTCTGTAATCCGTCGCCGAGGAGCGATACGCCAAGCGCCAGTAAAATGACGGCAAGACCGGGGAAAACAGAGCCCCAGGGAGCAGTCATCAGATACGTCTGGGATTCTGAGAGCATCCGTCCAAGCGAGGCATCGGGCGGCTGGACACCGATGCCGAGAAAGCTCATGCCGGCCTCGGAGAGAACGGCGTTGTTGAAACCGATTGCTGCCATCGAAAGAAGGGACGGGACCATATTTGGCAGGATATGTACAAATATGATCCGAAGATGGGAAACACCCATCAGACGGGCACTTTTGACATAGTCCATATCTTTGCGTGCGAGAAATTCGCTTCTGGTGATACGTGCAAAGCTCGGAATGAATACGATACCGAGTGCAAGGATCACGTTGTATTTGCCGGGACCCAGCAGCGCGATAAATACCAGCGCCAGCAGGATTCCCGGAAAGGAAACAATGACATCGTTTATGCGCATCAGGATTTCGTCAATCCATCCGCCAAAATACCCGGTGAACGCACCGACAAGAACACCAATGGTTCCGCCGAGCAGCAGAGTAGCGAAAGCGACGAAGAAGGTTGTACCGGTTCCTTTTAAGACGCGGCTGAAAATATCGCGTCCAAAGTGATCGCAGCCGAACGGGTGCGACAGAGATGGAGCAGCAAACTTGGCTGCGCCGTTCATTGCATCCGGGTCGTACGGTGTGTAGAAAAAGCCGATCAGAAGAAACAGAAGCATAAAAGCGGTGAGAACAGCTCCGATGATCAGCGTGAGATTGCGTTTCTTTTTCATAATGAAAACCCTTTCGTTTGTCGTGGGCGGCTCCCTGCGACCTTTCGGTCGCAGGAGCAGATGATCGAAAGCTCCCGTCAGTCTTTTACGCGGATGCGCGGATCAATTCTGCCATACAGCAGATCTACCACAAAATTGATGATAATAATGAGGGCGGCGATCAGTACAAGGATGCCCTGAACCACGGGGTAATCGCGGTTGGAGATCGAAGTGATCAGAAGATTGCCCATGCCCGGAATCGAAAAAACCTGTTCCAGAATAATGCTGTTTGCCACAATATCTGCGATTGTCATGCCCCAGAAGGTCAGTACCGGAATCAGGGCGTTTTTCAGCACATGGTGATACATAACACGGCGTGTACTGTTTCCGCGGGAATAGGCGGTGCGCACATAGTCGGCATCGAGCTGCGAGAGCACAGAGCTGCGCAGCATTTTGACAGCCATGGAACAGCGCGGAAGTGCAATGGCGGCAGAAGGTGCAACAAGATAACCGATAAAACCGGAAAAATTTTCAGAAATCGGCACATAGGCGCCCGGCTGAAACCATTTGAGAATCAGACCGAAAAGATATGTGATCAGAATACCGATGAAAAATCCCGGCACAGACATGATCACCTGATTGATCGTCATGATCAGCCGGTCCAGATGGCCTCCGGCGTGCTGTGCTGTGAAAATGCCGATGGGAATCGAGACAACAAGGATCATCAGGAATGCGATAACGGTGATAGCGATGGTAATCGGAACTTTATCGCGGATCAGTTCTCCGACCGGCATCGAGTACGAATACGAGGTGCCGAGATCTCCATGAAAAAAGCCGGTTACCCACGAAGCATACCGTTCCAGGACCGGCCGATCCAGTCCCATTTCCTTTTGCAGAGCCTCAATCCGCTCCGGCGTCGCCTCCGTGCCAAGCTGCGATTTTGCCGCATCTCCGGGTATGACGGAAAAGGCAAAGAACGATAAAAAGGATACAAGAAGCAGCGTAAGAAGGAGAGAGCCGAATTTCTTTGCAATGTATTTCATGAATGGAAATTCCTCCTTGGGTAATGTAGGATACTCCGGGAATTTTTCCCGGCTTATAAAAGCAGGCACAGAAAAGCTTCGGGCGTATCGGCTGAAGGTTTTCGTGCACGTCATTTTTATTGTAGACAATGCAGGTGTAAATAGCAAGATAAAATTGGAATATCTCGAATTACAGAATAACAGGAAAAGGCCTCTTGCATAACCGGTGCGGATGATGCAAAAAGCCTTTGATAAATTGCCTTCGATAAATCCCCTGTTTAGTTTTCCATTTCCCGTCCGAGATACGTTGCCGCTACCTGGAGGAGCTTTTTTTCCGTGTCGCCCGGCAGGGACTCCCTGTCTTTGCCGCAGAGAATGACCGAACCGATGGCATCACCGGAGGAGAGAATCGGAAAAATGAGCTCCGGCAGAGGAGTAGTATTGTCTGTGTTTTCCAAAATTGAAAAATAAGCCTTTTCACCGGGACGCGCAAGTACTGTTTTCCGGTTCAGAATCGCTTCCTCCAGCCGGCTGCTGATGGACTTGCCAAGATAATTTTTCTGTTCCGGCCCGTTTGCCGCCACAATCTGTTCCTGATCCGAAACACAGACGAGACATCCGGTCACCGTTGAAATTGATTTTGTAAACCCTGCTGCGCATTCCGCCAGCTCTTCGATCGGTGAGTATTTCTTCAGGATAATCTCACCCTCCCGTCCGGTATAAATTTCCATGGCCTGTCCCTCCCGGATCCGCATCGTGCGCCGGATTTCCTTGGGAACCACCACACGCCCCAGATCATCAATCCTTCGAACAATTCCCGTCGCTTTCATATGAAAAATTCCTCCTGTTTCCGCAATGTACTTTCCATAATTTGTACTGTATGGGTAGTATGTGGAAAAACAGGTGGAATTATGCATGGAAAAAAGAAACAGTATTTCCGCTGTTTGCAGCAATTTCGGAAAAAATACAGTGAAACAGCAGTGGTTAGTCTGGTTGCTCCTTTTACAGAAGGCTGCGGTCTTTTCCGAGATAGAACAAAGCGATTGTATCCGGTCCGACGTGGCTGCCGGTGCAGAAATCGTAAGAAGTATTGATAAACTCACGCACCTTCACTCTTTTCTGGATTTCTTCCATCATATAAAGAGATTCCTCATAGGCATCTGCATGTGCGATTCCGACGATCTGGTTTTCCGGGTCTTCGATCGTTTCACAGAAAAGACGAATCAGTTCATTTAAAACGGCCTTGCGTCCGCGGACATTCTTGTAGGAAACAATATAGCCATCTTCACTTCCACGCAGAATCGGTTTGATTTTCAGCATATTTCCGACCACAGCGACACTTCCCTTGATTCTTCCGGTACGGGAAAGATATTTCAGATCGCCGACGGTGAAAACACCGTTCATTTTGCCGACATAGGTTTCCAGAAGATCTGCCGCTTCGTCTACGTTCATGCCCCGATCGCGCATTTCGCTGGCATAGATGGCGAGGATGCCCTGTGCAAGAGAGGCATTCAGGGAATCGACGAGGCGGATTTTACGTTTTCCGCCGTATTCCTCAAGAAGCTCCTCTGCAGCAAGTCTTGCGGAGTTATAAGTTCCGCTGATGTTTTTGCTTAAGGAAAGATAGATGACATCCTGATCTGCCTCAAGAGCGGTGCGGAACGCATCCGCAAAATTTGCGGTGCTGATCAGTCCGGTCTTGATTTCACAGCCGGTGCGCATGGCATTGTAATATTCTTTTCCTTTTGCAATTTCCTCTTCCGGCGACAGATCCGGGTCGAAGCAGACCAGCTCTTTTCCATTTACAAGATTGACGAAAGAAACGACATGGATATCGTATTTTTTCGCAGTAACAGCAGGCAGATTTGCCGCTGAATCAACAAAAACCTGAAACATAAATAAAATTCTCCTTTGTAGTGTAAATGTCCCCCAAAATGATGTAACTTTTGATAAGCATTGTAGCACATTGTATCACCAAAGAAGAGAGATTTCAATGGAAGATAGACAACATACTACAAAGGAGTGTGCCGACAAGTTGATTCCTGAAATCATCTGTTTTCGGAAGAAATTTGACCAGGTATCAATGCATAGTAATAATGACCAAAAACGGCAGACGTATTTTTAGTAAAAACCGCTTTTGAAAACTGCGCGTCGCATTCTCGTTACTTCAGTGATGAGTTAGACGCGCAAAATTTTTACCAAAAAGAGGAACAAATGTTTGATGTATTCCTATGCATATGGTATACTATTTTTATGAAGAAAGATATGTTTACAATTAATAAAAATGGTCTTTCCTATGGTAGAGGATATGTGTACTCTCTGCAGTATCATCTGGTCTGGTGTACAAAGTACAGAAAAAAGGTTTTAAAAGACGGAATTGATGTGGAATGCAAAGAAATGCTGGAAAGTCTTGCACAGGAATATAAATTTCAAATCCTGGCTATGGAGGTTATGCCGGATCATATTCATCTGCTTGTAGATTGTCGACCACAGTTTTATATTTCAGACATGATCAAAATCATGAAGGGGAATCTTGCGCGCCAGATGTTCCTTTTGCATCCAGAGCTAAAGAAAGAGTTGTGGGGAGGGCATTTGTGGAATCCGTCTTATTGTGCTGTAACGGTCAGTGACCGGAGCCGTGAACAGGTACTTGCTTACATAGAAGGGCAGAAGGAAAAATCCCGTTAAAACCCGGAGGAAAAAGCGAATGAAAATCATATCCAGTTATGGTGTAGAATTACGAAAACAGAATATTCCAATCCGCCAGACACTGGAGATTTACCGTTCTGCTGTCCGCTATCTGGTCGAAGTGTATGAATCTGTATGGGAAGAACTGGCCCAAATTGAGAACAGTAAGAAACG
>ENA-OYCN01001054-OYCN01001054.1-human-gut-metagenome-genome-assembly--contig:-NODE-1054-length-11445-cov-22.122651_pt1 | contig 11445 bp, 3 predicted proteins | sample MGYA00244665_ERZ652871 | MGnify/ENA primary metagenome ERZ652871 (study PRJEB26926, sample SAMN06164731) | human gut metagenome | biome: ENVO:00009003; feature: ENVO:2100002; material: ENVO:00002003...
GATGACGTCGAGTCTCGTGGGCTCGGAGATGTGTATAAGAGACAGATTTATAATAGTTTTACCATTTTCACGATAAATATATTTATTAGTTTTATCATTAGTTTTTGTACTATCATTAATAAAATCTTTACTAATAGCAAATTGGGCATAGTTAAACATTTCATCAATAACAGGACGAAGAGCATTATCTAATTCATCAATAGTACTAGCATTAATTCCATAACTTTTACCTATTTTAAAAGCACTATTAACAACATAAGGAGAATTAATAATAATATTACGTTTATAATTACCAGCATCAGAATTAATAGTAAAAGCATAATCTTTACCATTAAAATGTGCACCTTTAACATAAAAGCCTATATTAGTAGGATTAATACTAATTTGAAGTCCAGTATTTCTATCTCCGTTAATAAGTTTATTATTTCCAAATATATCTCCAAGACTTTGTTTAAGTTCACCAAAACTTATTTTACCACTAATATAATCTTTACAAAGATTATTAACTTCATTCTTAATAGAATTAATAATACGTCGAGCATCACCTTTAAGTAGATTACTATTTAATGGAACTTGTTTACAAAAAGCATATAGAGAAGTACCATCACTACTTGGAATACTAATAACAGGCATACCATTAGTAGTAAGATTTTCAATAATAGTTGGTTTACTTTCTCCATTAAGATATACTTGACCTTGTACAATTACACCAAGTTTATTAACATCTTCATTATAATTAACTACTGTTTCTTGTACATCATTCCATTCGCCATTAGCATCATCAATAGTATTAAGAACTCCATATTTAACATTAACAGCTCTAATCTTACCTTTAAAATCACCTTTTACTATTGTAATAGCTTGGTCATAACTATTAAGAAGATTATTAAACCAACGATTAATACTAGCTTCATGACTATTTTCATAAGGCTGATTAAATATATATTTAGTAAGATTAACAAGATGTCCAGCTAAATCAAAACTTGCAACAGGAGTAGTAAAGTTTTTAACAATATCAGGATATTTAACTTCAAATTCTTTAAATAAAGTATCAAGTTCTTTATTTGTAACTTCTTCTTTAACTGCAAGTTCATATAAATGACCAATAAATTCTTCATCAAATCTGTCACCGTCAAGAATACTAATTAAAGCATCTTTAAGTGGAGAAATAACTTGACCATTTTCAGCATGAATATTATATTTCCAACCTTGATTAACCATATCATAATTACCAAACTTATCAATATTTGGAACTCCTATATAACCAATAATTGTACCATTAGCAAATATATCAATACGTTTAAGTTTAACATTATATATGGCTTCTAAATAATCACCTTGCTTAATACTAGTAAATGCTTTAACATTTTCATTCTCTACTATATACTTAAGATTAACATTATTAGTATGTTCAACTTGAAGTCTTTCAAGACGTTCTTTAGCAATACCGTCAACGTATTGAATAAATTGTCTAGCATTAAGTTTCTTAATAGTTGATTCATCAGTAGCACGATATTTACCTTGATTATTAGTGCTGGCGTAAAGATAGTTTTTTATTTGATTAAACAAATAATTTTTAATAATTTTATTACCCGTAACACTATCTATATATTCAACTAATTGACCAATACTAAGATAGACTTTACCATTAACAATTTTACCTCTAGTATTACCTTCACTATCAACACTATTAGCAAAATCATCCATAATAGCTTCTATATTACGTTCATTACCTGTAACAGTAGCATAAGTAGCATTAAGTAATAAACGTCTAGTACTATCATCTTGAACAGAACTATATAAACTACCTCCTGTAAGACCGTCAATAATATTATTAACTATGTCAGTAGCTTCCGTTTGTTCAAATCCAGCTTGACTAAGTTTATCAATAATAGATTGTCTTGCATTAAGTAAATCACTACTAGTAGACTCATGTCCTAAAGAATCTTCTAAATCAGCAATAGTTTCATAAACTAAATCAGTACCTATTTGACCACGTTCAAAATCATCATCTGGAAGAGTATTATTAACTTCAGATTTAGGAGTACTAATAGGTTCTTGAGAAATTGGTTGTTCAGTTTGAGATTGAGGTTGTTCAGTATTAGTAGGCTCACTAGGAACCGCTTCGCTTCGCTCCGCTATACTCCCCGTGGAGGATGGAGATGAGTTAGTATCATCTACATCAGTTTCATTAACTTCATTAACATCAGGATTAACAGGAGCAACTTCTTCTTTAGGAGTATTATTAACATCGTTTTCAATCTCAGCAATCTCAGCTAATTGTTCTATTGTATTTTTAAGATGTTCATTACCTTTAGAACTTAAATCAAGTGCAGCATAAGCATCTCTAATAACTTTATCTATATTAGGTTTATTACCATTATTAGCATCTTTAATAGCAGAATTGACATAATCTTTTCCATATTGTTTATAAGCATTACGTAAATCGTCCATAGCTTTATTAACAATCTTTTTACGACTACTATCAAAGAAGTTATTAAGATAAGTTATACGAGATTTAATATTATCATCAGATAAATTAAGTTGATTTTTATTAACCTCAACATTAATCTCAGCATTAACAACTTCTGCTAAATCTTTAAATACTTCATTATATTGTTTTTGAAGTTGAATAGCTGATTGAATATCATTTTTATTTTCAATATCAATAGGGATATAAAGTTTATTAATAGCATCTAGACGTTCATTTAATTGAGCAATACGTTCTTGTTTAACTGAATCATTAATTGCAGCGTTATCTTGAATAGTTTTAATATCTCTTTGAATACTATCAATAATATGTTGATAAATACCATTCTTAGCAGAATTAATATCAACATCTTCAATATGATTATTTGTAATATCTTGATTTAAAACATCATTAGCCCAATTAAGAAGATTATTATAATTTTCTTGACGATTACGAGCATGAACCATTTGGGTAGCTATAATACGACCAACTTCAAATCCGCCACCAAGTCTATTAACTTTATTTAAAGTAGTATTATATTCATTTTTAAGATTATTAATTTCAGTTTTAAACCTATTAATAAGTTCAATACTATCTTGTTGTTGTAATCCAAGTTTATTAGTAATACTATCATTAAATTCTTTACTATTAATAGAACTTTCAAGAAGTCCTAAATTACCAGCGTTCATAGAATTAATAATAATATTATCCATATATTCTTTTTCAGCTATATTACGAAGTTCTTCTTCAGTACCAGTAATAATATCCGGATTAACCTGTTGACCATTTTCATCAGTAATAGTTATAAATGGATTTTTACCATTAGCAATACTATTAAGTCTTTCTTGATATGCTTGAAAAGTAGCAGTACGACCAAGAATTTCGTTTTCTCTTTGTTTTTCAGCAGAAGTCCAATCTTTATCAAGACGTTTATTAATAAACTCTCCAGCTTTATTCATAACACTACTAAAAGTAATACCACCAAGAGCACCCCAAAATGCTTGCTCCCATAACATTGGGTCTTGAAGATAATCTTTAATAGTTTGTTGAGAAATATCTTTATCAAATACTTTTTTACCATTATATAAACCATCTTGACTAGCTATATAATTAATAGCTTCTTCAACCCCTTCTGTCCATTCAGCTCTAACACCATGAAGAATATCATTACCCACATCTTTTAATGTACTAGTAATAGCTTGTTTAGTAGTTTTATTACTTAAAGCATTAGTAATTGCAGCAGCATCATCAATATTACTATTAAATGCAATATTTAAATTTCTAAGTCTAGAACTAGTTGTATTACCACTTAAAGCATTTTTCCATAAGTTTTTTAAACTATAAACTTGCCATACATCAAAAAGAACATTAGTCCAATCTTCAGCAAAAGTAATATCAGCACTATTTTTAGCAATATCTTTAGCTACTTCTTCATCAGACATATCTTTATATTTAGGATTATTATTATAAAACTCTTCTCTTTGTTTATCATTCATATTAGCAAGTTGAGTTTTAGAATAATCTTCAATATCATTATAAGTTTGTCTAGCTTCTTGATAATTTTCAAGATAACGAGAAGGAACTCCAATAGCAGTAGCTTCTGCTATTCTACCAGTAATGGCTCTACTCTTTTGAGTCATATTAATAGCATTAGCCATTTTATTAGCTAATTTATTAAACTTTATACCTTTACCTAATAAAGAAACACCTTTAGCAAGACCAGTACTAGGAACCATAAGAGTTAAAGAACTAGCTATACTAGGAGCATTACTAGCCCACCAAGCAAAATCTCCAATATCAAAAGCAGCATTAGGATTTTCTCTATATATAGCTAAACGCTCATTAATAGATTCTTTTAAAGATTCAAGTTCAGAACTTATTTCAGATTGATAATCATTAGGACTATTACTAACCATATTATAGAAAGCATCAGCTAAATCTGCAAAACCAATAGCTGTACCAACAGTAATCTCATTACCAATTTGCCCAATCATTCTTAATCCTTGTTCCCAATTACTTTGATTAACAGCACGTTCTTTATCAAGTTTTTCTGGGTCATCAACAGGATTAACATAAACATCATAAGGAGCATATTTATCTATATCATATTGATTAAGATTATATGATTGTCCAGCAATACGACTAAATAAATGACCACGACCCCGGTCACTAATAGAAGTGCCGGGGTTGTAATCAACTAAAGTAGGAGGCTGTATAGCCCCCTTTTTAGTTTTAGGATTATATTCAGGATTAGGTGTTTTATTACCACCTTGTAGAAACTTTAATACATCCATATTAATATAGATTATTAGTTAATTCATCATAGTAATATTGAATAACATAAGGGTCTGAACTGCCACTAAGTTGGGCAAGTTTAGTAGCAACATTTTGTTGAATAGCCTTAACAGCATTTTTATCTACTGCCATACCAGCTTTAACAGCAGTTACAGTTTGTTCCCATTGAGATAAATTATCTACAATATCAACAGCATTTTCTTTACTTACTAAACCAATAGTTTGATTATTAGTAGAATTAATTAAATTAAAACCTTCACCATTAGGTACTAATTTAAATTTATCAATTCCAGTAAATGCAGCATTATTAGTAAGAGAAATAGGTCTATTAGCATTATAATAATTTTCTACTTTACCAGCAGCTCTCCAACTAGTATCTTGATTCCAAGATTGAATAATAGAACTATCAATAGCACCACTACCTACAAGTAAAGTAATAGGTTCTCTTTTAAGTTTACCTTCTGTATCATAGTAACCTGCAATATTAATTTGAACTCCAACATCCCCAGTTTTTGGGTCACGAACAATAGTAGGAGTAATCTCATTTTCTTTAGCACTTCTAAGATAAGCTGTATAAGCTTTTCTATCTTCAGAAGACATAGGCTCAAATATTCCATTTTCACTAGTAATATAAGATTCTCCTTGAGTTAAATCAATACCAGCTTTAATAGCAGACATAGCTTGTTTTTCTAATTGTTTCTTTTGAGCAGAATATTTACTAGCAGCTTCTGGATTAGAACTCATAACAAAATTAAGTTCAGCAAGTTCAGGAGTCATTGCAGATATACCAATAGTAGAAGAAGTTATTTGACCACCATCAAGAACAGCATCATTTTTAGATTTAAGAGAATCAACATAATCAATTAAACCAATATAAGGTTCTTTATTACCTGTTGGTAATCCAGCATGATGTTCTTCACCATTAGAGTCAACTCGAACAAATTTATCACCGTAACCAAAAAATCTAGTCTTAGCAGAATTAAGAAAAGCATTTAAAGGATTTCTAGTATCTTCAGCTTCTTTAACAGCTTTACCAAAACTATAAATAGATTTATGATAATCTTTTGGTAATTCAGCATATCTATAACCATTACCATCAGAACCAAATCTTATTCCAAGACTAGCAGCTTTTTTCTCTCCACCAAGAGCATTAATAAACGAATTATAAACATCATCATTATTAAAATATTGTCTAATAGAACTGCTATCTCCAAATATCTGATTAACATATTTACTATATGTATCAGAATATTTATTATTAGGCAAATCACTTAAACTAATAATAGAATTATATGTATCAAATCCGTCAATGCTATCTTGCGATTTACCAACTTTAAGACTATTAATATATTCTTGATTATCAATAATATCATTAAGATAACTTAAAGCATAGGCTCTATCAGATGGATTAGTAATATTAGTCATGATACTAGTTCTAATATCATCTAGATTAGCAGTGCTTAAATTAATATTAATATCAGGATTATATTTACTAAGCAATCCAGCTATTGATTGTCTATTACTAGTAATTTCAGCTTGAGCTTGAGCAGGCATAAAATTATCAATACGAACAGGAGTACCTTTATAAGTTAGATTATCAATAGCTTGTTTTCTTTGAGTTGTACTTCCTAGTCCAGCTTGTTTAGCTAAAGCTAATTGAGCTTTCCATGCTTCACCATAAGTAGTATTACTACTTTGATTATAAAAAGTTGCAGCATTATAGAAAGGGTCAATACGTTTAGCAAGATATTGCTCAGGAGTAAGTAGAATACCATTTTTATCTGTTATATCAGGATTACTTCCATTTTGGTCATATTTCCATTTAGCAATCTTATAATCTTGTTCAAGACTAGCTTTAGCACCAGGAGTATTTTCAATAACAGCTTTAACAGCTTCAGCAAGTTTAGCTTTACTTAATCTTTGCCAATCACCTTTAGTATGAGAATAAATTTCTCCTGTAACAGATTTAGTAATATCATCAGTAACTTTACCGTTAGCATCAAGCCATCTTGTTTGACTACCGCCGCCTTGTTCTTTAGCAGCCCATTGAAGTGCTTGATTAAGTATCTGATTCATAGGAATTTCAGAAACTTCTTTATCAATAGGAGTCCATTTACTTCCACCGATAACATTACCATTTTTATCAGTTATATCTTGATAATTATATTTATTAACAGTACGATAATAATTCTTATAATCTTCAGATAAATCAGTACGTTTATCAAGATTATCCATATATGCTTTATAATCTTGTTGAGCACGTAAACGACCAATCATTCCCGGACTTGAAGTTATATCTCCATAAGTTCCAACTATATCATCAAGACTAGAATAAGCATTACCATATTGCATATTTTCGGTAAGAGCATTACGAACTTTATTAAGTTGTTCTTGGCGCCAAGCATCTTCAGCTTCATTTAAATCTAATTGAGCAAGTTGAGCATCAATTTGAGATTTAGTTTGAATAGCTTGTTGATGACCTTGTTCAAGAGTATTATAAGTTCTAGCTAAGACATTTAAGTCAATAGGATTAACTTGTTGTCTAAAAGTAGGAGTATAAAAGTTTATCGGCATGATTGTTTTCCTCCAAGTTTTCTACGTTTACGAATAATAAATTCATCATAATCAACTCCAGCATCCCGCATAATTCTATCATCTACATTAGGAGCAGATGCTCTCATAGCACCAATAGTATTATTTAAAGCTTTACGATTTTCATATCTACTAATCATATCTTGAATACCAGCATTAATTCCACTAAATAAATTATTAATATTAGTTACTTTAGCTTCTCTAATACCATTATCAAATGCTGCTTTTCTATCTATATATTGATTGTATTGTTGAGCATTAAATTGACGAACACTTTGTTGATTACGTCTATCTTGATTAATAAGATTAGTTTCTATATTTTCTTTATTACCATAAAGTTCATTAGCAGCTTGACCAGCAGTATTACGAACTCGTTGTTTACGAGCTAAACTTACACGACTACTAGCAGTATTAGAATCAATATCACGATAAGCTTCAAATTTATCTTCTCTAATTCTATCAAGTTGAGGATTAATATTATATTTAGTTTTAAGTTTATTAGCACTAATAAGAGTAGGTTGACCTGGACCTCTCATTTTATTAATAGCTCTTCTACTAGCAAAATAGCTAGCTAAACTACCAGCTACATTACTACCTAGTCCAATCCAATCAGCAGTAGTAAGATTTTTAAATTTACCTTGGCCTTTACCATCAAAAGATGTAGTTCCTTTAGCAAGTGTACTAGTAGAAACAGGTAAAGTAGTAGGAATACTAGCTTCTATTTTAGGTAGATTACGATTATAAACAGCAGTTGGAGGTGTTTTAGTAGGAATAGATTGAGTTGATTGACTTGACTTACTTCGTCCTCTACGGGGGGTCTTTCCGTTAGATTTAATTTCAGATAAACTTGGAATATTAGTATTATTTGTACTAACACCTTTGTTATTTCCATGACTCCAACCAGCTCTAACTAAACCACTAGTAATTCCAGCACCATCTTCAAATAAAGGAAGTCTGCGTTCTGCATAATATTGAGGACGACGATTTCCATTATCAACATTAGGTTTATTAGTATTAGTATTTACATTATTATTTTTAGACCATCTTCCATTTCTAAAAGTATAATCACTACCAACAATAGTTTCTCCTCTAGCGGATTTATTAATAGGATAAGCAGAAGTTCTATTAATAGTTCTATTAGTTATAGGAACATAAGCTCCAATTTGTTCATCATATTCCCAAGTTCTTCCATGACGATTAATCCGTTTTCCGCCAACAGCAAATTTATCGCGTAGACCCCCCGTAGAGGATGGAGAATGAATTAATCCATTTTTAATATTACCACTAATACTTACAATCATATTTTTTCCTCCAAGTTTTCTAAATTTACGACTATAACCTTTGGTATATTTACCAAAATGGTCACGAGTATAAGGTATTCCTTTAAATTTATCTGAATTAACATCTACTATATCAATAACTTCAAGACCTTGTTTTCCAACATCACCTGTAAAAATAAAATGTTGATAAGGATTTCCTTCATTTCGACTACTTTTAACTAGTTTTTCACTAGTTATAACATTATATTTTTTATGTTCTGGATGAATACCTTTAGACTCAATATATTCTTTAACTTCATCCTCAGGTATTTTATCTATGGTTTGATAATCAGTAAAATTATCATCTATATAATCAAGTACTTTATAACCTTTATTATCATAACGTATAGAATAAGTAGAACTATTAATTCCTCTTTTTCGAGCTATATCATAACCATAACGAGTATTCCATTTATTAAAAGTTTTAAGAAAAGCTCTTGTATTATCTATATTAGTTTGAAGAACATCAGGAATGTTAATAACTTTTCCGTCACTATCTAATACATTAACAAAATCTTTATATTTACTAGTATTAGAAGTTAATTGTTTTTTAGGAGCTTCAAGAAGTTTAGTAGGTTTAACACCAAGAGCTTTTCTACCATTATTAACAGATAAATTATAACGAATATTAGGAGAAATAGAATAATAGCCTAAAGCATCTCTACCTTTAGTAATAGCTTTTTGACTTGTTCTAGAAATATTTTTATCTAAAGCCATAGCAACTTTAGTAGCTTTATCGACACCTCTTAAAACTCCAGCGCCACCTAACAATATATCAAATTCAGGATTAACTTGTTCAAGAGGAGTCATATTAACTTCTTTTCTAGCAGGAACTTTTTCTAAAGTATTATTTGCTATTCTATAAGTTTCTGGATAATAAATAAAATCTTCTTGTTTAATACCACTATTTCTAGGAGATTCCATTATAGGAGTTACTCTAGTATTATCACTTTTAGCTACATATTTTTCTTTACCATATTTAGCTTTAGTACCATCATCATTAATACCATTTCTATCTTTAAAATCTTCTTGAGCTTTAAATACTTTATTAGGATTAGCTCCATCCATAACTAATTTAGCCGGACTAACACCATTAAGTATAGGCTGTGCAGAATAAACTTTAAGTTCATTTCCATTAGTTTCAACTACTTCACCACCTTCTACTTCAATACCAGTTTTATCACTAGGACCAATATCAATACCACCTTGACTATGTTTTCTTCCATTCATATAAAAGAAATTATTACCAAGAGGTTGAGCAATACCACCAGCAACTACATTTGGTATTTTACCACCAACAGCATATTGCTTTTGAGGAAGCTTTTTTCCATTACTTCTAGGGGTTTGAATAATATTAAATGAAAATGTTGGTCCAAGTTCATCATCACTAGGAAAAGATTCTTTATTAAAATCTTTAACATAATTAATAAGTCTACCAGCAGTATTATTCATTAATTTTTCTCTATTATCTTTAGATACTAAATTATTTACACCATTATAGAGAAATTCATTACCAAGTCTTATTAAACCAGTAGATTTAGCAACTTTATCATAAGCTCCACCAAGTGGAGGAATACCATTTTGAATAAATCTTCCATTACGAGTAACATTACCTCTAAATGTACTAGGTAAATTACTTATATGAATAACTTTATCTTTTCTAGGCATTTTATATAATATAATGAGAAATTGTAATTTGATTGATTTTAAGGCTCTCTGCTGAACGATAGCCTATCAGTCGATTAATAGTTCATACCTATATATAATAATTCAACAGAGAGCAAAAGACTAGCGTCTAAGACCGCCACAGCGATATGTTTTAAGCCTATCTCGATATACTGATTGAGGCATAACAGGTTGTTGAACAGTACCATTAGTAATCCATTCAGGACGTTCAAGACCAGTTTTAGGAGCACTATAACTAGCTTGGTCAGCTTGTTTAACTTGAATTGGTTGTTGTCCTTTACTGCCAAACATACCACCAATTAAACTTCCAGCAGCACCAATAGCAGCACCAATCCATGCTTTTCTACGTCCACCACATTTATATTTATTAATAAAACTAGAACGTTGATACATAGTCATTGGATTAGTCATTTTATCAGAAGTAATATTAAGTTGTTGCTGACCAGCTTGAAGTTGTTTACGTTGTTCAGCTTCTTGAGCAATACGTTTATTTTCATTAATTTGTTGATTAGCAGAAATACCTTGGCCTATTGCAGTGCCTAATTCACCAAGTCCTTGAACTCCTGTAATAGAACTAGCAAGATTACCTAAACCGGGAAGAGCTTGAGCAAACTCAGTACCAAAATTAGCTTTACGTCGAACTCTACCACCACATTTAAGAGTAAGCTTATCATTATATTGACCAACATAATCTTGATTAGCATAAGCACTAGTTAAAGCTTGAGCATTTTGTAAAGCATCTTTATGGTCTTGTGCAGCTTGAGCTTCAGCTTGGGCTTTTTCTTGAGCTTTCTTTTGTTTATTGCCTTTAATTATACCACCAGCAATACTAGCAGCTGCACCAATAATAGCACCAATAAAAGCTTTTTGTCTTTGTCTATCTCTATACTGTATCATAATTTTCTAAATTGAGTTTGAGCACATTCAAGACTTTCAAATTCAATGCGCTTATTATCTGAATTATTAAATATGAAACGAATTACAAAATAATTACCATATACTCTACGAAGTTTATCACTTACTGTATTAGGACTGTCTCTTATACACATCTCCGAGCCCACGAGACTCGACGTCATCTCGTAT
>ENA-OYCN01001059-OYCN01001059.1-human-gut-metagenome-genome-assembly--contig:-NODE-1059-length-11413-cov-5.579856_pt1 | contig 11413 bp, 9 predicted proteins | sample MGYA00244665_ERZ652871 | MGnify/ENA primary metagenome ERZ652871 (study PRJEB26926, sample SAMN06164731) | human gut metagenome | biome: ENVO:00009003; feature: ENVO:2100002; material: ENVO:00002003...
GCATACGAGATGACGTCGAGTCTCGTGGGCTCGGAGATGTGTATAAGAGACAGGGTCCGTTGGACAGCATGATGCCGTCCGGAGCAAGGGCCTTGATTTCCTCTGCCGTTGCAAAGGCGGGCATCACGGTCACCTTGCAGCCGCGCTTGACAAGGCAGCGCACGATGTTGCGCTTGCAGCCGTAGTGCATCAGCACGATATGGGTCTCGCCTTCCGGGTTGAACACCTCGGGTGCGGCACAGGTCACGTTCTTTACAGCATCGGTCACGGCGTAGGCGCGGATCTCGGCCAGCAGGGCCTCGGTCTCGGCCTTATTGGCCGGGTCGGCGGGGTCAAAGGTGGTCAGGATGGCACCGTTCATCACACCGCTCTCCCGGATGATGCGGGTCAGGTGGCGGGTGTCAATGCCCTCGATGCCGATGGTATTGTTCTTTTTCAAAAAGCTGTCCAGCGTCTCCTCACAGCGCCAGTTGGAGGGGGTGGTACAGGCTTCGCGCACGATGTAGCCCTTTGCCCAAATGCGGTCGGACTCCATGTCATCGTGGTTCATGCCGTAGTTGCCGATGAGGGGATAGGTCTGGGTGATGATCTGGCCATAGTAGCTGGGGTCGGTCAGGGTCTCCTGAAAGCCCACCATGCCGGTGGCGAACACCACCTCGCCCACGGTCACGCCCTGCGCGCCCACGGACTGTCCGGCAAAGACCATGCCGTTTGCCAAAAGAAGATATGCGTTCATAGTTTTCCTCGTTTCAACAAAAGCTTTCAGTTTACAGGGTCTGCTTTGCTTCCTGCTTCATCTTGCGGCTGCCCAGATGCACCAGCGGCAGCTTGCCCTCCTTGCAGATGGGGCACTCCTCCGGGGTATAGTTGGGCAGGTCCAGCTTCAGAGCGCTGGCCAGAATGGGGATGGGAGACGGAGCCTCAGGCTTGGTGCGGTCCACCACGCAGGTGATGCCAAGGCAGATGCCGCCGGCCTCTTCGATGACACGCTTGGTCTCCAGAGAGGAGATGCCGGTGGTCACCACGTCCTCGGCGATGATGCACTTTTCACCCGGGTGGATGGCAAAGCGCTTCAGGCACATCACGTTGTCCACGCGTTCGGTAAAGATAGCGCGCTTGCCGGTCTGGCGGGCCAGCTCGTAGGCGTACACGATGCCGCCCATGGCAGGGCCGACGATGACGTCCACATCCATCTCCTTGACCTTGTCGGCCACAGCCTTCATCACCTCGGCGCAGCGGTCCGGGTACTGCTGCAGATAAGCCATCTGGCAGTATGCGCCGGAGTGCCGGCCGGAGGACAGCAGGAAGTGACCCTCCAGAAATGCGTCACAGCTCTTCAGAATTTCAAGTGCTTCACTCATTGTACTTCTCCCTCTCTTTTCAGTGGTGTATATTCCTTTGGGTGGTATTGTACCACGCTTTTACACTATTTGCAAATTTATGCGCTAAGTTTTATTTTATGCGCATAATTGTAGATATTTTATGGATATATCAGTTTTTATTCCGCATGACGGGCGCAGCCGCGGATCTCATCCAGCGTTTTCACGCCGTTCTTGTCCATCCATGCTGCCATCTCGTCCGCAATGGTCTCCATCGCACGGGGGGTTGCAAAGTTTGCGGCGCCCACCTGCACTGCGGTGGCACCTGCCATGATGAACTCCAGTGCGTCACGGCCGGTAGCAATGCCACCCAGACCCACCACCGGGATGTTCACGGCACCCACGGCCTGCCATACCATGCGCAGAGCAATGGGGCGCACCGCCGGGCCGGACAGACCCGCAAAGATGTTGTTGAACACCGGGCGGCGCTTTTCCAGATCAATGGCGCAGGCCTGGAAGGTGTTGGTCAGGCTGATGGCGTCCGCACCGGCGGCCTCCACAGCCTTGCACATCTCGGGGATGTTCTCGGCCTGCGGACTCAGCTTGACCATCAGTGGCTTTTTGCAGGCAGCGCGCACCATGCGCACCACCTCGCCGGCGGCCTCGGCCTTTACGCCGTAGGCCATGCCGCCCACCTTGACGTTGGGGCAGGAGATGTTCAGCTCCACGATGTCCACTGCGCTCTCGCTCAGCATCGCAGCGCCTTCCACATACTCTTCCTCGCTGTGGCCGCCAAGGTTTGCAATGGCCACCGTGCCGTACTTCTGCTTCAGTTCCAGCATCTCGGGCAGCTCCACGTCAATAAAGTGCTGCACGCCGGGGTTCTGCAGGCCGATGCTGTTGATGAGGCCGGAGGGGGTCTCCCACAGGCGCTCGCCCTTGTTGCCGTACTGGCCGTGCAGGGTAAGCCCCTTGCCGGAGATGCCGCCGATCTTTGCAAAATCGGCCAGTTCCTCGTACTCCACACCGTAGCCCACGGTGCCGGATGCGCCGATGACCGGGCTGTTCATCACAAAGCCCAGCAGGTTGGTTTTCAGGTCTGCCATCAGAAGAACACCTCCGTTGCGTCAAATACAGGGCCGTTCTTGCACACGCTTTTGCCCTCGCCGCCCTTGGTCTCGCAGGTGCAGCCAAGGCAGGCACCAATGCCGCAGGCCATCTTCTTTTCCATGCTCACAAAGCAGGGGGTGCCTTTTTCCGCACACAGGCGGGCGGCGTTCTTCATCATCACGGTGGGGCCGCACACCAGCACCACGTCGTAATCGGCGGGGTCGTACAGCTGGGTGACAAAGCCGTGGAAGCCCACCGCACCGGTGTCGGTGGACACCTTGACGAGGTTTGCGATCTCGCGGTACTCCTCCATGCAGTAGGGGGTATCGCGGAAACCGAAAAACACATCCGGCTTTACCCCGGCAGCGGCCAGCTCGCGGGTAAGCTGGAACATGGGCGCGGTGCCGATGCCGCCGCCCACCACGGCGATCTTTTTGTACTTGCTCAGGATATCCGGCACATCAAAGCCGTTGCCCATGGGGCCGGTGAGCTGGAAGGTATCCCGCTGCTTGAGCTGTGCCAGCTTTTCGGTGCCCTCGCCCACCACCTGATACAAAAACTCGATGGTGCTGCTGTCCGGGTTCCAGCGGTGCACGCTGATGGGACGGGACAGGAAGGGTGCTTCGTCTGCGCCCCAGGAGCGCAGGGTGAAGAACTGGCCTGCGTGGGGGGCGTGGTCGCGGTCCGGCCATACCACGGTCAGCAGGCGGATGTCCGGGGCAATGACCTCATTGCGCAGGACGGTGGCTTCACAGCAGGCTGCACGCATGAGCAATGGCCTCCTTCATGTTCACACACTCGTTGTAAGCGGCCTCGTCAAAGGCAACGCCCGGCTGCTTTTTGTAAGCCAACAGGATGCCGCGGCTGGAGTTGACCACGCCGCCGTTGCCCTTGGTCAGGTACTGGGCGATATCCTCGGCCTTGCCGCCCTGTGCGCCGTAGCCGGGGATCAGGAAGAAGCTGTCCTGATACTTTGCGCGGATCTCGGTGGCCTCCTCGATGTGGGTGCCGCCGATGACCAGACCGATGGAGGAGTAGCCGTGCTCGCCCATGTAGTCCTTGCCCAGCGCGTTCAGCTTGTCGCCCACCAGATCGTAGACGTGGCGGCCGTCGGCCAGCTTCTCGTACTCAAAGTCCTTGGCGCCGCCGTTGGAGGTGCGGCAGAGCACGAACATACCCTTGCCCTGCTTTTCAGCGTAGGGCAGATAGGGGCTGATGGAGTCCAGACCCATGTAGGGTGCCAGCGTGACGAAATCGCTCTCAAAATCGCCGGTGAAGTGACCCATGGCGTACATCTCGGCAGTCTTGGCAATATCGCCGCGCTTGATATCCGCGATCACCGGCACACCGGCCTCGCGCACAGCCTTCAGGGTGTCGGCGTAGGCCTTCATGCCCTCCATGCCCAGCGACTCATAGTAAGCGATCTGCACCTTGTAGCAGCCCGCCACAGCCTTGGTGGCATCAATGAGCTTCTTGTTGAAGCGCACGATGTTCTCGCCCTTGGTCAGGGTGCTGTCCACAAAATCGGCAGGCAGGTAGCTGAAATCGGTGTCCAGACCCACGCACACCGGGCCGCGGGCTTCCACAGCTTCGTACAGTTTGTCCATGTTCGTCATTTGGGTGTCCTCCTGTAAGTCGTATTGTAGAACCCTCTCAGGCGCTTGCGCGCCAACTCCCCCGAAGGGGGGAACTTTTTCTCTTGAGGGCAACTGTTTCTTTTCGTAATATGCGAACTGCTTTCCGTACTCTCAGGCAATGCCTGACGGCTTTGCCTGAGAGGGTTTCGTTCTTTTTACTCCTCGGCCTGATAGGTGATCTTACCGGCCTTGATGGTGGCAAACACCTTGCCGTAGAGCTGTGCACCGTCAAAGGGGGTGTTGTGGCTCTTGGAGTGCAGCTTTTCCTTTTCCACCGTGTAGGGGGTGTCCAGATCCACCAGCACAAAGTCGGCATCGAAGCCCGGCTCCAGCTGACCCTTGGCAAGGCCCAGAATTTCGGCGGGGCGGGTGCTCATCAGGTGCACCAGCAGCTCCAGCGGCAGACCCTCCTGCTTGCAGAGCTTTGTGTAGCACACGCCGAAGGCGGTCTCGCTGCCCACCATACCGGCCATGCCCTTCAGCTTGTCTTCCTCAGAGTGAGGTGCATGGTCGGTGGCAATGGCGTCCACGATGCCGGTACGGATGCCCTCCACCAGCGCCTCCACGTCGTCTGCGGTGCGGATGGGCGGGTTGACCCGGTAGTCGCAGGTGTCGTTGGTGAACCACAGGTGGTGGGGGGTCACCTCACAGGTGACCGGTGCACCCCGCAGCTTTGCCATGCGGATGGCGTCCAGTGCACCCCGGGTGGACACATGGCACATGTGCAGCCGGGTCTGGTAGTACTCGCTCAGCCAGCAGTTGCGCACCGTCTCGATATCCTCGGCCAGACGGTAATCCCACGGGCTGATCTCCATATCCTCGGCGTGGCTCATGACCGTGATGTCCTTCTGGGTGCAGATGGCAAAAGCCCGTGCCATGGTGGCGTTATCCTGCACGCCGTGGCCGTCCTCGGTGATGAACTTCACGCTGGCGGGCAGGGTCTTGAGGTGGTCGATGCTCACGCCATCAAAATTCTCGGTGATGGAGACGGTCTGGTTTGCATCGCACAGCCCCACCTCGGCAGCCTTCTGCTCCACCATCATGGCCTGTGCGGCAGAGGAGCAGATGGGCTTTGTGTTGGGCATCAGGTTGACAAAGGTGTAGCCGCCTGCGGCCGCAGCCATGCTTCCGGTGGCGATGTCCTCCTTATATTCAAAGCCCGGGGTGCGCCAGTGGCAGTGCAGATCCACAAATGCGGGCAGCACAGTCAGCCCACCGGCATCCACCACCGTCTCGTTCTCGGCGGCAAGGGCGGAAAGATCCTGCCCTACGGCAGCGATTTTGCCATCCTTTACATAGATCTCCAGCGGCCGTCCCTCGGTGTTCACAGCGTTTGTCAGCAGCATCGCGGTTCCCTCCTGTAATGATATTTTTGTGTGTCAGGCGCCCGAAAACGGGCAAAAAAAAACTTTTCCCCGCAAAGGGAAAAGCTCATTGCGCAAAAAAGGAAACAACGAAGCCACGGCAAAACCGGACGCGAACTGCTTGTTCAGTTTCGGGTTCTGGGCGCTGCACAGCATGGTGTTTCTCCTTTTCTTGATGGTTGCGTTTTCATTCGTATTATTTTATCATAGAACCGCAAAATGTGTCAATGGCTGTGCGCAAAATCAGGTGCTAAAAGGTTTCTGGCATCTCTCGCCGAATTTTGGACACTCTACCCAAAACCCGGGTCACACGGCAAAATAAATGCCATTTTGTTCCACAATCCCTAGTACAGCACTGTACTTTCGTCTCCTGCTGTGCTATTATAATACGGTAAAGGGAGAGCCCCGCCGCGTGGGCGGGTGTTTATGGGAAAGAGAGGTTTTCCGCATGGGTTTACTTGAGGACGCGCGGAACATCCAGCGCAAGGACCCCGCCGCACGCAGCGTGCTGGAGGTAATGCTGCTGTACCCGGGATTCCACATTCTGGTGTATCACCGTATCGCGCACTGGCTGTACGAGCACAAGCACTTTTTTCTGGCACGGTGGGTCAGCCAGCATGGCCGCCACCGCACCGGCATCGAGATTCACCCGGGTGCCACCATCGGCAAGTGTCTGTTCATCGACCACGGCATGGGCATCGTGTTCGGTGAGACCTGCGAGATCGGGGATAACTGCACCATCTACCACGGGGTAACGCTGGGCGGTACCGGCAAGGATACCGGCAAACGCCACCCCACCTTGGGCAACAACGTGCTTATCGGCGCGGGCACCAAGGTGCTGGGCCCGGTGTATATCGGCGATAACGCCCGCATCGGCGCAGGCAGCGTTGTGCTGCGCAACCTGCCCGCCAACTGCACCGCCGTGGGCGTGCCCGCCGAGGTGGTGCGCATCAACAACAAGGCGGTGAACCCCGCCGACGATCTGGACCAGCAGGATCTGCCGGACATCGTCTCGCAGCGGCTCACCGATCTGGATCGCCGCCTGAGCCAGCTGGAAAAGGCCGCGCAGGGCGATATCCCGCCCACTGCCGCGCAGATCGCCGCCCGGCAGCGGAAATAAAAGATTTCTTTGAAAAAAAGAGGAGACAGGCTTCCCGGAAAGGGTCGCCTGTCTCTTTTTTGTTGTCAGCTGCGGTTATAACACCTGCTCACCGTTTTCTTTATTGCAGTACATCCGGGCATCGGCCTGCCGGATGGCCTCGGTCAGGGGCTGCACATTGCACACGCCGCCAATGCTTACCGAAAGCCGGAGCTCCGGGTGGCTGGGCACCCGTGCCGCCTGCACAGCGTTCTGCACCCGTCGGATGACGCTTTCTACGCCGTCAGGGCAGTTCTGGGGCATCAGCAGCAAAAACTCATCGCCGCCATAGCGGATCAGGATATCAGTCTGACGCAGACAGCTCTGCATGGCTGCGGCCACGGTCTGCAATGCTTCGTCTCCCACCAGATGTCCAAAGCTGTCGTTGACCGACTTGAACTGGTTCACATCGATCATCGCTACACCGCCGTGCATCTCGCCCCCGGCAAGGAACTTATCAAAATAGCGGCGGGTGTAGGCTCCGGTCAGGGGGTCTACGAAGGCGCTGCGCTCCATTCCGTTGCAGCGGTCCAGCAGCAGACGGTGGCCGCCCATATCCAGCCAGCGGCCCTCCGTCAGCCGAGTGACCATTTCCAGCATACAGCCCCTGCCGCCTACCTCGATATACTTGGAAATGACAAAATAGGCTTCCTCGTCCTTGAACTCAATCTTATTCAGAATGGTCTTGCGGGCATAGGCCTTGGCGGAGATGCAGTTTTCGCACCGGGTATCCTTGTTCCATACCATGTGGCAATTGCCGGGCTTTTCGGTCAGGATGCCGTCACTGTCCAGCGCAAGCACCTTGCGGTGCTCCGGGTCTACCAGACGCACCACATCAAAGATGCCCTGCAGCCGCCGTAGGAACCGGGCGGGATCTTCCTCCGGGTCGATGGCGGTCAGCAGCTCTGCCTGATGCTCCACGCGGTGCTGTTCATCGGTGAGCTGCCCCAGCACGTTCACGCAGCGGCGCACCCCGGCACCGCTCCAGATGGTATGCAGCGCCATCCGGTGCAGGTGCGGCTTCCCATCTCGCTGCACCATGACCGGCAGCACCACGTCCGGCGCTTCCGGCGTGGCGCGGCTGATGGCCTTGGAAAGCTTGCGCCGATCCTGCTCGTTCAAAAAGCCAAGTCCCTTGCCCTGCGCAAAATCGGTCACCGTTTTTTGCTGCAAGGGCTCGGCATGGTAGTCATACACGGTCACGCTGCCTGCCAGCAGGTCGTAGTCGAACCGGATGCCACCGCACTGGGCGGCGTAGAAATCCGTGCGCTCCTTTTCCTGCTCCAGCAGCAGCTGGGAGTGGTTCTCCCGGGGCAGCGCCTCCCGGTGCAAAATCTCCTCGGAAAGGCGGTGGGTCTCCTGCCGGAAGCCCCTGTCCCACTCCGAGCGGGTCAGCTCGGTGCGCAGCTGCTCCGAGGACTCTCGCAGGCAGTCCAGCAGCAGCGGGTTGAACGCGCCGCACTCGCCGTTCAGGATCATGCGCAGCGCGGTGTCGTGGTCGTAGGCGTGCTTATAGCAGCGCTCGCTGGTTAAAGCGTCGTATACGTCTGCCAGTGCCACCACCTGCGCCGCAATGGGAATCTCGTCCCCTTTCAGCCGGTCGGGGTAGCCATTGCCGTCCCAGCGCTCGTGGTGCCAGCGACAGATGGCGTGCGCCACCTGCAAAAGCGGCTCGTCCCGCGCAATCGCCTGTCCCAGATCCTGCAACATCTGTGCGCCCGCCACGGTATGGTTCTTGATAATGGCAAACTCCTCGGCAGTCAGGCGGCCGGGCTTGTTCAGGATCTCCTCCGGGATGACGATCTTGCCGATATCGTGCAGCGCCGAGGCGGTGCTGATGCGGGCGATATCGCTTTCGTCCAGCTGATAACGGTCGGTCTTTTGCACCAGCCGGTGCAAAAGCAGGTCGGTCAGGGTGCGGATATGCATAACATGCAGCCCGCTCTCACTGTTGCGGAACTCCACCACATGGCTCAGGATGCTGATCATCAGCACGCTGTTGTGCTCTTTTTCGTACACCTGATCGGTAACAAGGCGGGTGAGCCGCTTTTGCTTGGCGTACAGCATGAGGATATTCTTCACCCGGCGCAGGATCATAATCCGCTCGAAGGGGCGGCGGATATAGTCTGCCACACCCAGATCATAGGCACGCTCAATGTTGGCGGTATCCTCTGCCGCCGAAATGACGATGACCGGGATCTCGTCCAGCCATGTGTGATACTTCATCACCCGCAGCACGTCAAAGCCATCCATGCCCGGCATCATCAGGTCCAGCAGCAGCAGGGAGATATCCGTGCGCTGCCGCATCAGTTCCACTGCCGCTGCGCCATCCTCCGCCTCCAGATAGTCATAGCCATCGCCCAGTATCTCCTTGAGCAGGGCACGGTTGATCTCGGAATCATCCGCGATCAGAATCTTCGGTTTCTCGTTCATGGCCATGTTTCTCCTTTTGCGGCGCATCCTTCTGCCCCGGCTTTGTTCCGGGCACACCGTCCGCACTGACTGGATGTAATAGGTTTTCCCTGGCATCCGCTTTATAGCATTCATTTATACTTTACTGGATTTTACAGCAAAATGCAAGGCTGCGTGCAACATTTCTGCCATTTTCCGGTATTTTCCGCAAACGTTTTCATTCCCGGTTGTATAAATGCAATCCAATTTTTACAGTACCCTTTGCAACCGTTGTTCGAAAGCAAGCCGTTTGTCGTTACAGCCCTTCCTGTGAAAATGCGGTTGCCGCGCTCCGCAGAGCGCGGCAACCGCAAAATATAAACCTTATTTCCGCTGATGATGCGCAGAGCAAAGCGGAGCGCATTTTAAATCGTTCCACTCTGAAAGAAAAAGGACTGCTGCGCAAAAAACGCAACAGTCCTTTTAAGATTCATTCTTGGGGCATCATGGCATCAAACCAGCCCATCAGCTCCGCAGCCATCTGTTCCAGCCGGGTCTCCGGCTGCCATGCAGGCTGTACCGGCTCCGGAGGCAGTGCCTGTTCCGGGGCGCAGAGGCTTTCTTCCGTTTCCGGTGCAGGCTGTTCCGGTGCAGCCTCGCACTGCGGCACAGCCTCGGGGGCTGTATCCGGCTGCGCAGGTGTTTCCGGGGCGGTCTGCTACATGGCGGCAAGAGCAGCCTCGGCTCTGCGGCAGGCGGCTTCGGCCTTTTCTGCCCGGGCATTGGCCTGTTCCAGCTGCTCCCACGCCTGCTCACAGGCGGCTTCCAGCTCTGCATTATCGTGCTTGAGGGCAAGCAGGGTGCGCTCAAAGGCGAACATCCGGGTCTGATACCGGCGCACCTCGGCGCGTGCCGCAGCCAGCTTGCGGCTCAGCTGCTCTGCCTGTGCCCGGGCGCTTTCCGCCTGTGCTGCGGCAGATGCCTGTACAGCGGCCTGCCGGGCAAATTGTCCGCGCAGGGCACCGGTCTCCCGCTCTGTCTGCACCATGATGCCCTCCCATGCACACCTTGCACGGGGCTTTCGCTGACCGCATGGGCGCAGCTGCCAGCCCCATTGTAGCCTGTAATTACTTCCGCTTGTTCAGGATGGCCAGCAGCTCGTCGTAGTAACGATTGTCGCTGCTTTCCTCTTCCACGGTCTTCTTTTCAGCCGGAACAGCAGCCGGGGCGGCATTGGATGCCGGGGCTGCGCTTGCGCCGGTGTCGCTGCTGAACACCGCAGTGGGCACAGACTGTGCACCGCCCATGGCGTTGTTAATGCTGTTGCGCAGGTCGCTGGCGCTCTTGTTGTCGAAGCCGGTGGCCACAACGGTCACGCGCATCTCATCGGACAGGTTCTCATCAAAGGCAGTACCCCAGATGATGTTTGCATCGGGATGTGCGCTCTGGGTGATGAGGCCTGCGGCGGTCTCCACGTCCTCCAGACCGATATCCGGGCTGGAAGTGATGTTGATGATAACGCCGTGTGCACCGGCGATGCTGGTCTCCAGCAGCGGGCTAGAGATAGCAGCCTTGGCGGCGTTCTCAGCCTTGCCTGCACCCTTGGCGCTGCCCACGCCCATGTGGGCGTAGCCGGCATCCTTCATGATGGAGCGCACGTCGGCGAAGTCCAGGTTGATGAAGGCGGGCACGTTGATCAGGGCAGAGATGGACTCAACGCCCTGACGCAGCACGTTGTCGGCAGCCTGGAAGGCGTTCATCAGGGTGATCTTTTCCTGGCTGATCATCTTCAGGCGCTCGTTGGGGATGACGATCAGGCTGTCAACGTGCATCAGCAGGTTGGCAATGCCCTGCTCGGCCAGACCCATCTTGCGCTTGCCCTCAAAGGAGAAGGGCTTGGTAACGATGCCGACGGTCAGGATGCCCAGATCGTGTGCCACCTCGGCCACAACGGGTGCTGCACCGGTGCCGGTGCCGCCGCCCATGCCGGCGGTGATAAAGACCATCTGGGAGCCCTTGAGTGCGTTGGCGATCTCGTCCTTGCTTTCTTCAGCGGCGCGCTGGCCGATCTCCGGGTCTGCACCCGCACCGCGACCCTTGGTCAGCTTGGAACCCAGCTGCACCTTGGTGGCAGCATGGTTCTTGGCCAGCGCCTGCTGGTCGGTGTTCATTGCAATAAATTCTACGCCCTGCAGACCGTCGCTGACCATGCGGTTGACTGCGTTGCCGCCGCCGCCGCCCACGCCAATGACCTTGATCGTCGTAACGTTTTCATCCATTTCTTCGTCGAGCATGAGTGCCATAACTTTTGTCCTCCATCGGATATGTTATCGTAAACCTGCGCTTTTCGCACAAGAAGAGTTCGATACTATACTTATATAACTGTATCGTATCATCTTTTTGTCCCGATTGCAAGACAAATTTGTTTTTTTGCAGAGGTTTTTTTGGCCGACC
>ENA-OYCN01001084-OYCN01001084.1-human-gut-metagenome-genome-assembly--contig:-NODE-1084-length-11248-cov-4.716430_pt1 | contig 11248 bp, 9 predicted proteins | sample MGYA00244665_ERZ652871 | MGnify/ENA primary metagenome ERZ652871 (study PRJEB26926, sample SAMN06164731) | human gut metagenome | biome: ENVO:00009003; feature: ENVO:2100002; material: ENVO:00002003...
CGAGATGACGTCGAGTCTCGTGGGCTCGGAGATGTGTATAAGAGACAGATTTTGCCCCCGTAAAGAAAGTTATACCAACGGTAAAATCAGAATCTCCGAGGCATCTTTCGACAAAAACCATTATCTAACATCATGTAAAAAACCACCCGAACAGCCTTCAAGAAACATTATGGAAAAGGATTTTAAAAGAGTGAAATTATGATACAGATTCAAAGATTTAACAAAGCCTTAAAATCGGCAGTCATTATTGGGGATTTAGCTATTCTGAATATCCTTTTCGTCTCATTGTACTTCATATGGACAACACATTCAGAACAAAAAGTATTTGACGGAACATTGCCTCAGATTTTGGTTCTTTTCAGTTTGTGCTATTTTGCCTGCACTATTTCGAGAGGCATCATCCTGCACCGTCGCGGCGTACGTGCCGACCAGGTTGTGCAACACAGCCTGCTCAATATGTTTTATTTCATATTGCTATCCATGACTACTTTCACGCTGGCAGATTTCGGTCAATACTCCCATTCTTTTTTTATCCTTTTTTATCTGTTGTTCACCCTTTGTCTCATTTGCTACCGGCTGACTTTCCGTTCCTGCGTCAAAATATACAGAAAACGCGGAGGCAACTCACGCACGGCAGTCTATATGGGAAGTACAGAAAATATGACGGAACTTTATCATGAGATGACCAACGACCCCACCAGCGGATATCGTGTAATCGGTTATTTCGATTCCGTACCCAACGAAAATTTCCCGGCCTCCTGTCCTTATCTGGGCAAGCCCGAAGAAACCATCGACTACTTGAAACAGCATCATGTGGAGCAGCTTTATTGCAGTCTTCCATCCTCGATGGGCAATTGCATTCTGCCGGTCATCAATTATTGCGAAAACAATCTGGTACATTTCTACAGTGTGCCCAATGTGCGCAACTACCTTCACCACCGCATGAGCTTCGGTCTGATAGGCAGTGTGCCTATCCTGCGGTTGCACGAAGAGCCTCTCAGCAGTTTTGAAAACAGGCTGGTAAAGCGCACCTTCGACTTCTTTTTCTCACTCTTATTCCTCTGCACCCTGTTCCCTGTCATTTTCCTGATAGTCAGCGCAGTGATTAAGATTACCTCGCCGGGCCCCATCTTCTTCAAACAAAAAAGAAACGGACTGAACGGCAAAGAATTCTGGTGTTACAAATTCCGTTCGATGAAAGTGAACAAAGATGCGGACAAGATACAGGCTACGCTAAACGACCCCCGCAAGACAAAGTTCGGCAACTTTATGCGCAAGACCAACATTGACGAGCTTCCCCAGTTCATCAACGTGCTGCTGGGCGATATGTCCATTGTCGGTCCCCGCCCCCACATGCTGAAACATACGGCAGAATACTCGCAGCTTATCAATAAATATATGGTGCGCCACTTTATCAAACCGGGTATCACAGGCTGGGCGCAAGTGACCGGTTTCCGTGGAGAGACACGCGAACTGAGTCAAATGGAAGGACGTGTAAAAGCAGACATCTGGTACATGGAACACTGGACATTCATGCTCGACCTCTACATCATCTATAAAACCGTAGCAAATGCGCTTCACAAAGACAAACAAGCTTATTAACCAAAAAGACAAAACATAAAAAACGAATAGACAAATGAAAAAAATGAATTATGCCTTGCTGGTTCTTCTTGCCCTCGTATTGGTAAGCTGTTCCGCCTACAAACAAGTTCCATACTTGCAAGCATCCGAGTATCTGGACACTTCCGGCCAGAATCCCCCCCTCTATGATGCCCGCATCATGCCCAAGGACTTGCTGACCATAACAGTCAATACTACGGACCCGGAAACAGCAGCACCATTCAACCTGATCGTAGCCACTACCCTCAGTAATCAAAACAAGAACCTGACAAACCAACCCGTATTGCAGCAATATCTGGTAGACAACAAAGGCAATATCGACTTCCCCGTACTGGGCATCCTGCACATCGGCGGACTGACCAAAAGCGAAGCCGAGAACCTCATCAGAGAGAAACTGAAAACCTACATCACGGAAGTGCCCATCGTCAATGTACGCATGGCCAACTATAAAATTTCCGTCATGGGAGAAGTGACCAACCCCGGCAGCTTCGTTATCAGCAACGAGAAAGTAAACCTGTTTGAGGCACTTGCCATGGCAGGCGATATGACCATTTACGGACAACGCGACAACGTGAAACTTATCCGTGAAGATGCACAGGGACACCGTGAAATCATCCCCCTGAACCTGAACGACGCAAGCATTATACTGTCTCCTTATTATTACTTGCAGCAAAACGATGTGATTTACGTCACTCCCAATAAGACCAAGGCCAAAAACGCCGGCATCAGTAACAGTACCACCATCTGGTTCTCCGTAGTGGGTACACTCGTGTCGCTTGCCAGCCTTATTGTTACTATTTCCCGATAAAACAACCCGATTTCATTATGAAAGAAAATTTATACGACGAACTTTATACCGAACAAGAAGAGCAGGTAGACTACAAAGCCCTCTTCTTCAAATACCTCATCCACTGGAAATGGTTTGTTGCCAGTATTGTGGTATGCCTGACAGGAGGATGGATTTATCTGCACTACACCACACCGGTGTACAGCATTACCGGCTCTGTCATTATCAAAGACAACAAGAAAAACAACAGCGTCAGCACCGGACTGGCCGATTTGGAAGATCTCGGTTTTTACTCGTCTACCAACAACTTCGACAATGAAGTGGAAGTACTGCACTCACGTACCCTGCTGAAAAAGGTAGTGGAGGAACTGGACCTGTATATCAACTACAGAACCCGTGAGAACCTCCGCCCTGTAGAGCTTTACAAAGACACACCGGTAAAAGTGTGGCTCACCCCCGAAGAGGCAGAAAAACTACCCAATGGCGCAGCAGTGCTTGAAGTGGTGCTGAAACCCGGAGGAAAGCTGAGTGTCAGCACGGAAATAGACGAACAGGAATTCAAACAGGATTTCGACAAACTTCCTGCCCTGCTCACTACCCCTTACGGTACGTTCAGCTTTACTCCCGGCGACTCGGCAATCGTTGAAAAGGAACAGGAAATCACCGTCACCGTGGCAGCTCCGCGCATCATGGCAAACGGATATGCCAATGCGCTTTCCGTGGAACCGACCTCCAAGACCACAACCATTGCCCAAATCTCTTTGGAGAACACCAGCCCCCAACGCGGTGTGGACTTCATCAACAAGCTGATAGAAATCTATAACCGTGATGCCAACGACGATAAGAACGAAGTGGCAAGCAAGACTGCCGAATTCATCGACGAGCGTATCAAAATCATCAACGGAGAGCTGGGAACCACCGAAAAAGAGCTGGAAACCTTCAAGCGAGATGCCGGACTGACCGACCTGAAGAGTGACGCTCAACTGGCACTCAGCGAGAACTCCGAATACGAAAAGAAACGTGCCGAAAACAGCACCCAGCTCCGTCTGGTGCAATTCCTGTCAGAGTATGCCAATAACCCCGACCATGCCTACGAGGTATTGCCGGTCAACGTGGGTCTGACAGACACCGGCCTGACCGAACTCATCAACCGCTACAACGAAATGCTGCTGGAGCGCAAACGCCTCCTCCGCACCTCATCGGAAAGCAACCCCGTGGTGGTGAACCTGGACGCCAGCATCCGTGCCATGCGCAGCAACGTGCAGACCACCATCCTGAGTGTGCAGAAAGGATTGATGATTACCAAAGCCGACCTTGAACGCCAGGCAGGAAAATACGCCGGACGAATCACCAGCGCACCGGGTCAGGAACGCCAGTTGGTGAGCATCTCGCGCCAACAGGAAATCAAGGCGGGACTGTACCTCATGCTGTTGCAGAAACGCGAAGAGAACGCCATTACGCTGGCTTCTACCGCCAACAACGCCCGTATCGTGGACGAAGCACAGGCAGGTCTGCTCCCCGTCTCTCCCAAAGGCAAACTCATCTACCTGATTGCCTTCGTCTTGGGAATCGCCATCCCGGTGGGCATCATTTATATCATCGAACTGCTGAGATACAAGATAGAAGACCGTTCGGACGTAGAGAAACTGACTACCGTACCCATCATCGGCGATATTCCCGCATCAGACAATATGCCGAAAGAAGGTTCGGTGGTGGTACACGAAAACCAGAACGACATGATGGCCGAAACCTTCCGCAATGTCCGTACCAACGTGCAGTATATGTTGGGCAACAATCAGAAGGTGGTGTTAATCACTTCTACCACCAGTGGCGAAGGAAAATCATTTGTGGCTGCCAACCTTGCCATCAGCTTTGCCCTGCTGGGCAAGAAAGTGGTCATCGTGGGGCTGGATATCCGCAAGCCGGGACTGAACAAAACCTTCCAGATGTCGCATAAGGAAGACGGTATCACCCGTTACCTTGCCGACCCGGAACACACCGACCTGATGTCGTTGCTGCAACAGTCCAATGTCACCCCCAACCTGTACATCCTGCCCGGCGGTGCCATCCCTCCCAACCCGACCGAACTGGTGGCACGCGACTCGCTGGTACAAGCTGTCGACCGGTTGAAAAAGGAATTCGACTATGTGATACTCGATACCGCTCCCATCGGTATGGTGACCGACACCCAACTGATTTCGCGCGTGGCAGACATGAGTATTTACGTATGCCGTGCCGGTTATACACCCAAAGCAGGCTATCTGTTCATCAACGAACTGAGAGACCATAAGAAGTTGCCCAACCTGTGCACCATCATCAATGATGTAAACATCAAAACCGGAAAGTACGGATATGGCACATATGGCAAATACGGCTATGGTAGAACCTATGGCTACGGTTACGGATACGATGAAAAAAGTAAATAAATAATACTTCATTTTTTAGTTACATAATAGACAACTAGAAATCCCTTCCCCAAAATGTTAATTATTTAACACAAAGGGAAGGGATTTTCATTTATCTACGGACAAATCATATAAATATTTTACTCATACAATTTACTTGTCACCTCAAAACAGGGACATTCCTTCACCCACTCTTCGGGGCTGATGCGTCCGTCTCCGTTGCGGTCGGGACTCAAATCCCGGTGTCCGCACACCCGGCAGCCGGGATAATCCATCAACAACGTTCGGATAAGCACCCTCAAAGAGTGTTTCTGCCATTCGGTACGCGTATCTGCGGGACGATAACGGACATCCAGTCCGCCTTCATAACAAATACCGATGCTGTGCGCATTGTAGCCCAGCGCATGTGCTCCCGGCTTCTCTAGGGGGCGCGTATTCTTAATATCCCCATTCTTGCGGATATAGAAATGATAACCCGCCCCATTGAATCCGCGATGCCGATGACACACCTCCAAGTCGTTTTCAGTAAAGTCCCTGTCCGCACGTGTGGCGGAACAGTGGACTACAATCAGGTTAATCTCTCTCATTCTTTCTTCTCTTGGCTCTGAGGAGCAGCATGATGCACTCCAGAATCTTAATAATCAAGTTTTTCATATTTCCTCCTTTTTCAAACGATTAAAACTCTATTCCGAAACTTTTTTTTAGGGATGTGCCAAAACGTTTATAATGCTGTCATTTCATCGGTAGAGACGAGGTTCGCCCACTCCAAACAGCTTGTTTGTGTATTACTCCCAAGGTCGTGACCGTTGGTAAGGGCAGGCAGCCCCTCCCCCTACAGTTGACGATTTGACAGACCGGTTCAGTTTTGACACACCCTCAGAGGTTAGCCCTCGTTTACACCGGAGACTTCCTCTTCAGGCTTCTTCTCCTCCTTCTTAGGCAACTTGTTCACCTTGCTGAACGACAGCGCCGTCAGCATGCCGCTCAACGCCAGTCCGGGACGGAAATTGATACGCGCCTTGTTAATCATGGAAACATCATACTTGTCTTCCGAATCGGCCCCCTTGCCGCTCACACCAATCTGAAACGTGCCCAAATCCGCCAGACGCACAATCTCGCCTGCACTCAGCGCCTCCACAATCACATCTTCCAACGCCGTGAGCACTGCCGCCACATCAGCACGTGTCACGGTACAGGTTCTCTGAATTCGTTCCGACATCTCGCGGACTGTGACATCGCCGCTGGCCTGAGCCTGGGCATAGAAACGTACTCCCGCTTCGGGTTCCTGCGGGTTTTTACGGGGTACAACCGAATAAGATACTGACTTTGACATAATCTTCTAATTTTTAATGATTTATACTTATAACTTCGAAATCTCAAGCACCGGTTACTCTGTGATTACATGACAAAGATACGACGGTGAGAGAAGCCATTGTCGGGCTTCGTCGGAATTGGTGGAGAAAGGTAACGAATGGTCTTGAAAACTTGCTTTCAGCAAGAGCATTTGAGAAACATCGACCTCACTCTTAAAAAAACAGACTGCACCGAATGCCTTTTCCATATAAATCATTATCTTTGTCCGTTATAGAAACACAGAAAAACATAATGGGAAAGTTTATCAATCCGTTCACCGATTACGGCTTCAAGAAAATATTCGGCCAGGAAGTATCCAAGGAGTTGCTAATCGAGTTCTTAAATGATTTGTTGGAGGGCGAACGGGTGATAACCGACCTTACCTTTCTGAACAATGAGCAGTTGCCTGAGTATCCGGGAGACCGTATTGCTATTTACGACATTTACTGCACTACGGACACTGGTGAGAAAATAATTGTGGAGATGCAAAACCGCTCCCAGGTTTATTTCAAGGAACGTGCTCTGTATTACCTTTCTCATGCCATTGTCCGTCAGGGTGTGAAGGGAGAGAGTTGGAAGTTCGATATAAAAGCGGTGTACGGAGTATTTTTCATTAATTTTCTCTTGGATGAGAACCAGAAGTTGCGCACCGATGTTATATTGACAGACCGTGATACCGGAAAGTTGTTTTCGGACAAACTGAGACAAATCTTTATTGCATTACCCCTGTTTAATAAGACAGAAGCAGAGTGCGAAACAGATTTTGAACGTTGGATATTTGTATTAAATAACATGGAAACATTGAACCGTATGCCTTTTAAAGCTCAGAAAGCCGTATTTGAGAAGTTGGAAGAGATTGTTGATGTTCATTCTCTCTCCGAAGAAGACCGCGTGCGCTATGAAAACAGTGTAAACGCCTATCGTGATTATTTGGCTACCATCGACTATGCAGCAAAGAAAGGAAGTGAAGAAGGGTTTGAAGAAGGGTTTGAGAAAGGAATCGAGAAAGGGTTTGAGAAAGGGATCGAGAAAGGAATCGAAAAAGGGATTGAGAAAGGAATCGAGAAAGGAATCGAGAAAGGAATTGAGAAAGGACGTCGAGAAGAAAAATTTGAAACGGCTCGCAACCTGAAATCCTTGGGAATGACCTCTGAGCAAATCATGCAAGTCACCGGCCTTTCCCTTACAGAAATCGAATCTCTGTAACCTACTTTCTTCATCCTCCATGAGAAAGACTTAAAAAACAGAGACCATTCGGAGTTCCGCCGGAGAAGATTCCATCTACTCCACAAGGAACTCCCCCCCCCTCAAAAAAAAAGAACGGAGCATGTCGAAACAAACTTCATTAATCATTTGATAATCAGAGATTTTATTGTTATATTTACATTAAAGAACAATAAATAATCATAGTAAGAATAATGAAGAAAGAAGAAGAAACATTCGCCATCCGCACTTACGACAAGGCGGAACTGGCGTCGCTCTATTGCCCCGGACGCGAACCCGGAGCCGCCCTGCAGAACCTTTATCGATGGATACGGCGTATCCCCCGCCTGACGGAAGAACTCAATGCCACAGGCTACAACAAATACCGCCATTGCTACCTGAAACAGGAGGTGGAAATCATTGTGAAATACCTGGGAGAGCCTTAGCGGAAAAGAGAGTTGCGAAAGAAAAACAGCACAAAAACGCACTAAAGTGTTTCCGGAAAACTCTTCCGTCTTTCAGGAAAAGACTATTATGTTTGGGAAAAAGACCTTGATGTTTTTCGAGAACATCAAGGTCTTTTTTCAGGGTGAATGCTATCGGGCGGACACACGGGTCTGCCCTGAATTCCACACATACACCATAGAAATCCACCCACTCAAACCAACAAAAAAACGGTGCAGCGGAGGCTTTCACAGGTGCCCTCCCGGTGGTTGCGGTTATTTCCAATATGATTCACAATCAACATACTGATTATCAACATAATGACATCTAACTTTGGGACCACTGGGACCAGGGCCCACCTTTATGAGTTTCCGGACCAGGATTTACAGAGTTTACGATACATACCATCCTCTTTTTCAATGATTTGCATCTCAAGCAAACGGACAAGGTATCTTTTAAGCGAACTGGAAGGTATTCCATGTTCCACGGCCTCCTCCTTCAACTGCGTATAAGTGAAGCTTTCGGGAAGCTTTGCCAGTACCGAACGTATGCGATAAAACTTCTTCATCGGCTTGGGTTCCTTGCCCGACTCCACGGCAGACACGGTGGTAGACAACAGCAAGCTGTGCTCCAACAACACTTTCACCATATCCATTGCCGTATGAAAATCCTCATCCGTACACCGACACTGCTGCACATTCCACATCGGCTCACACTTGCGCAACGCCGTCAGCACCATGGCTATGCGGGCCGCTATCAACCCGTGACGAAACACAATCGCCCCATGCGAATCATCATCTTCACTCACCACTTCCTGAAGAACGTTGCTGAAACGCTGCGTATGCTCCTCCCACTGCCCGGGAGTGAAACACACCTCGGTGGGCGAACCGGACAAAAAGACAAACATACGAAGCACCTCTTCACTCAATTTCCTGAACAGCTTCACATGGTCGGTGCTGCCCTCCACGGGAGCTGCCGAAATCCATTTCCACCGTCCCTCACCGATATAAAAAGCCATACGACTGTACATACCGTTCTCCAACGACGAAATGAAACGGTGAAGCTGAGAAGGAGTCCCCGTAAGACACAATGCCAGATGAGGAACATGCGCCACCACCATGCGCTTATCCGTCTTATAATAAGACGATGCCTCCTCGTGGTGAAAAGCGGCACGAAGCACATCATCATGCTTTCCGCAGTCCTGCTTCATGGCATTGGTAAGCATATCCAGCTCCGAAGCATTAATCACCACCCCTTGCGCACCGGCCTCCTCAAGCGCAATAATCAACTGACTCTTCGAGATATTGGGCGAAATCTTGAGCATGCGCTTCACCGGAGGCTCGGGACGCTTGTCGATGTCGGGCACACGCTTCTCCTGAATGGCCAAACGCTCTTCCAGCGCCCATGCCAACTGCTTCTTGTCATACTCCGACTGCACCGTCTTGTTCTTGTCTTCCAGATAGCGCTGAACAGCATCGGGCAGAATAGAGCCGAGCGTCACAATCCCCTTGCCGCGTCCCGCACCGGCAAGACTCATCGCATAAAAATGAGGAGTGTAGCACATGTCGGCATAATTCATCCACACACCGGGAAGACAAGCACTCAGATTGGCAAGCATCCCCAACAGCAGACGGTCTTTTTCACGGCTGTTTCGAGCTGCTTCCAAGCCACGGACAAGAAGGTCGGGAAGAGCGTCGTACACCGACTTCGGAAAGCGGGGAGCGTTCTTGTGGAGCTTGTCCGCTTCAAGCTTCTCATTCTCAGCCTTTTCAGCCTCTCCCACGGGACCGGGAAAGCATAAAGATGGTCCCTGGTCCTTGTGGTCCCAACCATTAGCATTATTACGCTGATAATCAGACAATTTAGTTTTATCCACATAACGATATCCGGCATCCATTTTCGGGATGATATCTTCGGGCGGACACCCGGCATCGCTCAGACGCTCCACAGCCAACGCTTCCAGTTGTCTCAACTCACTATCGGACAGTCCTTTATATCGGGCTATACGACCCAATTTGAGCAAGAAATCATTCTTTGCTCCGGGAATGAAAGCGTTGTGGGCCAGAAAGTCATTAAAAAAGGTGCGCAGGATGCCCGACGGGGGGTCCGAGACAGGCTCCGAAGCAGATTCCGAAGCGGTTCCTGTCGTGCTGTCCGGTGCGGCAGGTCTCACCTTCAGTTCCTCCATGATCTGTGCCGCTTTATCGGGATGCTCCTTGAGGAATTCCCGCCAAGGGAAAAGCTCGAAAGCGGGCTTGCAGAAGGCTTCCTCGTCATACGACGCATAACACGGACGAGTGGGATTCTTGCAACTCATGTCACACGGAAAATCAATCACGCGGCCGATATGCCACGCCACCACCGCATAAGCCTGCACATACTCTTCGACTGTTGCAGCCTCGATACGCACCACCACTTTCAGACCATCGTACGATACACTTCGCCAACCTGCCCCGACCCACGGCACCGCCTTCAGCTTCTGCAGGAACTCCTGTGTACGTCCCTGCGTATGGTCGACATCAAACATGGCATTCCCACTCCACGTGCGGCGGTTCTTCAATGCATGGCTTCCCTCGCAATACCCCGCCACCACCAGGCCGGGCAGTTTGTTCTTCAACTCTTTGGCTTTACTCTTATCGCCCTCAGCCATTAGGCGGTGATACATCTCGACCGTCGATTTCCATCGTCCGTTGCAGATGTAATTTACAAACTCTTCCAGTGACATTTCAATGCAACGCTGTTCGCGCACGTTAAAATAGAAAGAGCACAAATCATTAAAATCCATGTTAAAATGGGGTTTTAATTTAAGATAGGGAAAAAACGTTGCCCTTCGCCTGCAATTCAAAATTGCAATGTGCGAAAGTACGACATCTAAAACTGACGAAATATTACACTTTACGCCAAATCACCCACCGTTTACATACTGTTTATCAGCATCCTAACAAACAGCCGGCAGAACTAAAGTGTACAATTGGCATTCTTCTTTTTATTTATTCTTTTTAACAGTAAGGACAATATTCCAAGGGAACCTTTCCAAATTGTTCCCAATCTGTATTCTTTTAAATCCATAATACTTCGTTTTTATACCCCAACGGTATAAGAAGCCCCAGAAGGACAGTCATACAGACTCACGGAGACGCTTACATACATCCTCCGTTATCACTCCTCCCCTTCCTTCTTTTAGGTCAATCGATCTTCTTCCTGCCTCTTTTTCTTTTGCCGGTCAATCTTCCCCTTTCTTCTTCTTTTCTTGTTGATTGGAGAATATTTTATAGCCCCTCCTACACATCCGCTTCAGTTCCGCCAGTTGTCGGAACGATATATTCTCAATGTCTCGCTCCAGCTCCTCCAACTCTTTTTCCACACTTCTCACCTTGTTCCATCTGTCCTGATTTGTTTCCAAATCTTCTTTTTATTCATATTCTTAAAATATTTA
>ENA-OYCN01001090-OYCN01001090.1-human-gut-metagenome-genome-assembly--contig:-NODE-1090-length-11202-cov-11.667265_pt1 | contig 11202 bp, 9 predicted proteins | sample MGYA00244665_ERZ652871 | MGnify/ENA primary metagenome ERZ652871 (study PRJEB26926, sample SAMN06164731) | human gut metagenome | biome: ENVO:00009003; feature: ENVO:2100002; material: ENVO:00002003...
GTATAAGAGACAGAATTATTATAGTATATATCAAGCTAATAAAGAACTTTCCAATTGGAAAGATGCAATTTTAAATGTTGATTCTTTCATTGTTTATTATGATTCGATTCAGAGCATGAATGACCGTGCGGAAATTAATGAATTAATGGACAAACATTTATTGGAATTACATAAGTATAAGCTTTCTACAGAACATAGAAGGACTATGAATCTTTTGATTATACTATCCTTATTTTTTATTTTAGTACTAAGCCTTATATTTATGTGGAGGGATAGATGCAGGAAGAACAAATATATTGCTTTACAGAAACAATTGATGGATAATCGTGCGGAAATATTGTTATATGGAAAAGATATCTGTGAAGAAGAAAATAGCAAGTTGCATGAATTGAAAGAGTTAAGGATTGATATTTGTATTTCTTTATTTAGATCAACTGAAGGGAGTAAGAAACTAACAGAATTAATGAAAGCAAAACCCAAAGAGCGCATTAGTATTATCCATAATCATAGGGTGTTGATTCTTAATGATATTAGAAGAACATTTGTAGATATCATGGAGGATTTGAATGCTTGTTGTTCTTCTTTGACTATGGATGATTTGTTATATTGCATATTAGTGATACTTCATTGCCCGAAAGAAATTATTATGGACGTAATGAATACTACTTCTGATGCAATAAAAACACGGAAAAACAGGATTAAGAATAAAATGGATAAGGAACTTTTTGAAAAAGTATTTATGTCTGATAATGTGTGATTTATATATTGACTGTTATATACTTAGACTTCTCTGTTACCATTGTTACCACGTAATATTTTGTTTTTAGAGGAAAGTTGTGCTTATTTGAAGAGTCAAATAATTTAATCTTATACTACATGAAAACAACATTTCTACTTTCGCTCTTGTTCGCTTTGTTCTCTCTAAATATTTGTGCAGAGCAAATGGTATCTGTCAAACAGATTAATTTAAAAAAATCTCTTAAAGGTAAGGGACAGCAGCAGCCCGGAACACGTTCTTTAGAACCTTTGGATGTCTTTGCCTATTTTAATCCTGATGCTGCTGCTTTATCTATTAATTTAGATTGCGTATATACTGACGTCACAGTTTCTGTAAAAAGTATTCTGACAGGTGAAACTATCCAATCTGAATTGTACTTTACTCCGACCGATATATTTGTGAATATGTCTGGAGTGGAAAATGGAAAATACTTATTAGAAATTTCTTTCGGAGAAACCTTGTTATCAGGAGAGTTCAGTATCGAATAGACATTACGCATTATGAAAAAGGGTAAACGGATATCTAAACGGGCGGCGCTTATATTTCTGCTATCTGTAGTTTTATCTATGTGGGCAGGTCTGGATATTTGTGCGCAGCGTATCAAATATACCTACGACAATGCCGGTAATCGGTTATCTCGCCAAAAGGAAATTGTAGTTCAGACAAGAGGAGCCTTGAATGACGAAGAGGACCTTTCCATATATGAAGAAAACTTTCTTATCTTCATTTTCATAACAAACTAGCTGTTAGATAAATAGAGGTGTTTCCACAACAAACTATTTGTTTAACAGATGAAACCCTGTTCAAGGAGAATATATGTTATATGATAAAGGGTTGGATGATTTAACTCTTGAGGAATCTGATTATATTTCGGAAGAGGAATTTAACAAAGTATGGTCGCTATCATTTATTAAAAACGAACAACTATATGATAAGATACGTGAATGAAGGAAATATTTTCACTATTGATGGAATTAAGTGCTATGCGCATGGTTGTAATTGTGCAGGTGCTATGGGAAAAGGAATTGCATTACAATTTAAATTGAAATATCCTCAGATGTACAGACTATATAAAAAGAAATGTATGGCCGGGACATTTATAGTAGGGGATGTTTTTGAATATGTGACGGGAGATGTGACTATTCTCCTTGTCAACTTGACCCTTGTTTCACTAAAGAAGTATTGGCTGAAAGCTGAAAGCAAAGAATCTTTCCTTTCAGGAGATACTTTCAGCCGAAAGGCCGATGAACAGGGCAGTTGAGGAGAGCTGAAGAGCTGTAAGATGAAAAACAACTTTTCTTGCTGAAGTAGGTTTGTTACCACTGTTACCATATAATATTTTGTTTTTATGTGAAAGTTGTGGTTATTTGAAGCGTCAATAAAATCTTATATCACATGAAAACAACATTTCTACTTTTAAGAATTCAAACATCTAAACGGATAGTTGCCATATTTCTGCTATTCGTGGTTTTATCTATGTGGGCTGCTGCTGATGCATACGCTCAAAACAAAATCAAGTATACTTACGACAGTGCCGGTAATCGGTTGTCTCGCCAAAAGGAAATTGTGGTTCAGACAAGGGGAGTCTTGAGCGATGATGAAGTAGAGCCTTCCATATATGAAGAAAAACTTTCGGAAACTAAGGTGACAATTTATCCCAACCCTACCCGTGGTATGCTCAAAGTTGATATTTCAGGAGTTGAGAAGTTTGAGAATGCCCGAATATCTCTCTATGATCTTACCGGGACATTGATGCAACAATGGGGCAGTATATCTCAGTCCAATGCGGTAGATATATCTGATCGAACTCCGGGGATGTATATCATGCAGATAGTCTATAATGGTAATACCAGTAGTTGGAAAATAATTAAAGAATAACCTAAAGCTAATACGCTATTATGAAGAGAAGAATATTTTTTATCTTGGTACTGTTATGTACCTTATCAGGATATGCCCAAATCTCAGTAGGCCGGGATTCTCTTGTTATAGATCCATTAAAAGATGAATTCATGCAAGAAGCTGATGAAGACGGACTGTATAAAATCGTGACAGAAGTCAATGAGTTGTCGTCGGAAGACAGTGCCGTCCGAAGTGAAGTTCTTTCGTTAGACGCCCCTCTCTTGAAGCCCCCGTTGAAACCATTAGATCCGTTTGAACCGTTAGAACCGTTAGATCCTCTTTTGCCGGCGCCTCCATCCCTGCCCGAATTGCCAAGCACGGTAGAGATAGACCGGGCAAAAGCAGTAGGTGAAATACCTATTCAATCGAGAATAGAAAATGGCTCACTCACATACAGTGTACCTATTGAAATATATGGAGGGAAAAACGGACACCAACCCGCTCTTGCCTTATCTTATAATAGTCTGATGGGGAATAGTATTGCCGGATACGGGTGGTGTATAGGAGGATTATCCTATATATCTATTTGTAATTCAAACTATTATTATGATGGAAGCAATGCAAAACCGGCTAGTTTAGATAAGAATTCTGCCTATTCATTAGATGGGAGTCGGCTTATTAAGATATCAGAAACGTCTTCTCAAATCGATTATCAGACAGAGCACGGCAATGTGAAAGTTACATTTTATGCACCATCAGGAAAATACTATTTTGATGTTTGGTATCCGGATGGAAAGAAAGTAACTCTTGGATATTCCACCAATACATCGGCACAAATCACTTACCCGATTACTAAAAGTGTAGATGCATTCGGAGACTATATTGATTTTACTTATCTGTTGGATAATAACGTCTATTATGTCACCGAGATCAAATATGGCAGCAATTCTACTCAATATGGTGCTGTAAAGTTTACCTATCAGACAAGAAGCGATGTTCAATCTTCTTATATAGCGGGGCGGCTGATGAAGGATAGTAAGTTATTGTCGAAGATAGATACATATTATCAATCATCAATGCTTCTTAGTACTTATACGCTGAGTTATGACACAAGTATATATAGCTTCTTGTCTAAAATCAGTCTTAAATCGAATGGCAAAGAAGTTAATCCGTTGATGTTCTATTATGGAGGTGAGTCTGACGAAAGTCGTTTCCAGACAAGCACGGCTTTTCTTGAAACTTATTTTGCTAACAGTAAGGCTCCTGATCTTATCCTGCATAAGGGTAAGTTTAATTCTCTTACCCGGAGTGAAGGACTCGTTGCCTATCCTAATTTTGAATCTTATGGTATAACCGCTTATGATAAAAAAGGAAATTACCAGTATGGAAGTAAATATGATCCTGCACAGAATCTGTTGGTTTATAAGAATCTCGGAGATTACCTCTGTTCACCGGTAAAGATTCAGGCAGGTAATGGATTCCAGAAATTATATCCTGTTGATATAGATGGCGATGGAAATGATGAGCTGGTTAGAATTAATTATTGGTTGCATGATCAGAACAGCGCCAAAGTAGATATTACTACCTATGATAAGAATATGACAGCCCGGAATGCATCCTTCTTATTAGAAGGAACATTTGCAGAAGGCAGCAGGCAAAGTGCTGTTCCCAGATTATTCATTACCGGAGATTTCAATGGAGATGGGAAGATGGAATTGGTTGCCGTTTCGGGTAACAAACTTCCGAAGGGGGAAACCAGGACATGGTCAAGAACCACTATGTTTAATCTGGAATTGAGGACTAAGATATATGATCAAACTCCATTCTTATTTGATTATTTTAAAGATGCGCTTTTTGCTGTCGACTATAACGGGGACGGGAGAACGGACATTTGCCTCATAAACGGAAGTGGAACTTATATTTACTCATATCAGGGAGGTGCTTTTGTGCAGATTGCATATACAAGCGGCATTAAGAGCACAGATATATCGGGTGCTTCCAAAAGAGAATTGTTGGTTGAAGATATTAACGGTGATGGGCTCACCGATTTTCTTTTAGGTCCGAAGAAGAATGATTACTGGATTGAAATGAAAAAACGCCCTTGTGGTGAATGTAGTGGCTGTAGAGGTGAGATTATTGATGATCCGATAATAAGGGATCCCTTCCTCCCTAATAATGGTGGTAAGGTTGATATCGATAAGGCTTTTGAATTTACCACTCCGTGTATCAGACCCATTTCTTATCCGGTAACTCACTATAATAGTACATATAAAACCTGGACTGCTTTATTGGCAACCGGTAGTGGATTTGTAAGCAGCACATTTGAGTTTTTATCTAATTCCGATACCAATTATCAGTTTCTGTTTCATGATCTGAATGGTGATAAACTTCCCGATTTAGCTGTAAAATCCGGAACTCAAATCAGTGTACATCTGAACCAGAACGGTAAACTGAATACTGTGGCCGAATCTGCAAAAGTGACTGTAGATTCTGATTCTCATTTTATAACAGGAACTATAGGAGATGGTTATAGTTGTAGGACCAGCCAATTGCTAAGTATAAAGGATGCCACTGTCACTCCAATCTCCTTTACACGTAATGATGCCCGGGGAAGAATGCTGACCGGCATGATTAACAGTTATGGGGTAATTGAGAAATTTGATTATGAAAATCTTACTAATGGCAATATGTATTGGACGACATCTGACTATAGTGTGGGTTTTCCATATAATAAGCTGTATATAGACGTTAATATGGTGAGTAATGCATACTCTATTTATAATGGCAAATACATATCTTCTGTATCGTATTATTATAATGATGCTGTTGCGCATCGTCAAGGCTTAGGCTTCTGTGGGTTCAGGAAAGTTAGGATATATGACAATAACAGGGGAATTCAGACTGAACAGACTTTTGATCCCATGAAGTTCGGGTTCATTACTCAAGTGGTCACTCCAACGGCGGAATCGTCTTATAACTTTCATATGGTTACCTTATCAAATAAGGTAGTCAGAATGATTTCGAGCAGCAAGGTAGAAAAAGATAAGTTGAAAAACGTGACAGTAAATTCCAGTTGTGTCTATGATGTTTATAGTAATGTAACGAAAGAAACATCAGTTTACAGCGATGGTCTCACGATAACAACTGATAACTCTTATCAGAACATAGACAATGGCACGACTTATAGAATAGGACTGTTATATGATCAGGTAACCACTAAAACAAAAGATGGTTTAACATGGGTCGGCAGAAATTACATACCTGTATTTGATAATAATCAGCTTCCGATTGTTACAGTGAATTATGTAAACGGGAAATCAGCCTCTCAAGTCAATCGTTCATATAAAGATGGGCTGGTTACTCAGGAATTTCTGAAAGAGTATGGAGCTACTACTAGCTTAAAAACGCTGTATGAATACGATTCTTATGGGAGGGTCATAAAGAAAACGACTCCTTTGAATTTTGTGAGTACGTATACGTACAATCCAAAGGGATTACTTTACTCTGTAAAAAATCATAAAGAACAGGAAACCACGTTCGAATATGATGATTGGGGTAGAAAAGTAAAAACTGTCTCTCCGGATGGTTCTGTAGAAACTACTTCATATTCTTGGGCTACGGCTCCGGCTTCAGCTTTAAGACTTACTACCATTTCTGCTACAGGCGCTCCGACTTCCCGGACTTATTATGATGCTTTAGGGAGGGAAGTAAGAAGTGGAAAACAACGCTTTGACGGAAATTATATTTATACCGATAATGTGTATGACGAGAGAGGGAGGTTGGCTAAAGTTTCCGTGCCGTTCAAGGGAGCCACTCCTGCGCAATGGAATACATATACTTATGATTCTAATGATAGGATCATATCATTAAAATATGCATCCGGTAAGGAGGACACTTTTTCATACTCTAATACAAGCGTAACTTCGGTGGTAGATGGTGTTTCAAAAACAGAAAAACAGGATGCTTCCGGAAATATAATATCAGTTACCGACCCTGCAGGTGTCACTGCTTATAATTATAGACCAGATGGTCAGATGAATAGCGTAATTGCTCCGGGACAGATTACAACTACATTCGGGTATGATGATTTTGGCAGACGAATTACGATGAATGACCCAAGTTTCGGACTAATCGAATACGGTTATGACGCTATGGGGAATGGCGTTCTGGAAACTGATGCCAATGGAAATACTACGAAGAAAACTTATGATAATTTTCATCGTTTGACAAAAAAGGAGGTTGCCGGACAGACAATAAACTACAGCTATAATGCTGATAATCTCATAGAATCTGAGGTAAGTTCAAACGGGACGTCTAAAACCTATACTTATGATGCTTTGATGAGGCTAAAGACCATGAAAGAAACGAATGTGGATGGAAAATGGCTCAAAAAAACATTTACTTACACCAGTGGGCGTATATCAGACTTGGCGTATGCTTCTAATGTCGGCAGTATTGTGACTGAAAACTATACATATTCCTATGGTAATCTTTCGGAAGTGAAACTTAATAGCTCGACATCTATCTGGAAGTTAACTGCTGAAAACTCATTAGGATTAACGACCGGTGTAAGCACTGGTATTCTGACCCGTACATATTCTTATGATGCAAACGGGATTCCAACGGGTAGGGTAGTTAAAAACGGTTCTACTGTTATTCAGAATTCCGGATATAACTTTAACGCTAAGACGGGCAATCTGAACTGGAGAAAAGACAATGTGAGGAACATTCAGGAGAGCTTTAGTTATGACAATCTGAACAGATTGACAAGTTTTGCCGGAAAAACGGCTGCTTACAGTAACAATGGAAATATAACCAATATATCTAATGTAGGAACTTTTGTGTATAATGATGAGAAACCTTATGCAATAGCTTCGATTACTCCTTATGGTACGGAAGTTCCACTTCGGGAACAACAGATTACCTATAATGCTTTAAGAAGGCCGGAGACTATTACTGAAAATGGTTATGTAGCAACATTTACATATAATGGGGAAGGTAATAGGGTCAAAATGAATCTGAAGAAGAACAATCAAGTCCAACTCAATAAATATTATTGGGGAAATCAATATGAATTCGAGACAGGAGTTGCGGGTTCAAAAGAAATTCTGTACCTTGGCGGCGATGCATATTCAGCGGCAGCAGTGTATGTGAAAGAAGGTTCAGGGGCTTGGGTTGTTTACTATTTGTGCGGGGATTATCTGGGTAACATTACCCACATTGTTAATTCCTCCGGTGTAGTCAAGCAAGAGTTAAGTTACGATGTGTGGGGCAGATTAAGAAATCCTGTTAATCAGGCTTTATATGCAGTTGGCACAGAACCTGTGTTATTCTTGGGCAGAGGTTATACTGGGCATGAGCATCTAACTGCCTTTGGTTTGATTAATATGAATGCAAGACTATATGATCCGGTTATTGGTAGGTTCTTATCTCCTGATCCGCGATTACAGAATCCATATTCGAGCCAAAACTATAATAGATACTCTTATTGTTTGAATAACCCATTGGTATATACGGATCCGAATGGGGAATTCTTTTTAGGGTATATGTTTGGATTCTTTCGTGGATTGTTTTCAAAAAAGCCTTGGAAAGCTTTTGAAAAAGGATGGAAAGGTGGTGTGAATGAGGTGAAAATGTGGGGTGGGTTGTTTGCTACAGGTAGTTATATGAATCATCAAAGTCATCGGAATTTCTGGACTGCCTCATGGGAACTAATTTCACGCTTTACGTGGCAATTGCCTCAGACTATGATAGGTCATGGGTACGCTCAATTTTCGGGGTATGCTGGTCAAGTAGATAATGTGGATTACTGGGGGGGAGCAACTGTAATGAGTGGCAATAACTGGGGACAAAAAGCAGTAACTCTGAGTAGTTTTATTATTGGTGATCGTACAATTTCGGCTGATCCGAATAACTCGGTATTCCAACATGAGTATGGGCACTACCTGCAAAGTCAATCGATGGGGTGGGGATATTTATCCAGAATAGGCATACCGAGCTTGATGAGTGCTGACGGAAGTGGGGAACATAAATATCAGCCTCACGAACAGGATGCGAATGCCAGAGCATTTTTATATTTTAATAGGCATGTCTCTGGGTTCTATCAGACAGAAGCGCAATATGATACTAATATTGAAAGGGGAAACAGTATTGGATGGAATTTTAAAGCTAACCCTCTGGATATTAATTATACAGGTAAAGGATATGAATATCGTGATTATCATAATCTTGGCGTTAGGAATGCTATTAGTGATTTGAAACTGGATGCAAAGTGGTATGATCATGTATCATGGTTAGTACCTGTTATTGGCCCTATTGGTGTTGGAATTTATAATAGTAGTACTCGATAAGGTATTTATTTACAATTATTAATTATGAAATTAATGAAAATTGCCAAAATACTAGGCTTATGTTTATTGTCATGCATATTTTCGGCATGTCCGGAACAGAGTGAGAAATACATTACACTTGTTAATAAGTCAGAACGGGATATTGTTTACCAAGAATATAGAGACAGAAATCTTACAATTGCTGACACATTGTTTCTATGTTCAGTTGGAGCTGTTGGAGTTTTTAAGGGTTCGTCATCTCTTATAGAGAGCGTAGACGATACAGGCTGGAAAGCTGATTTCAATGTTGTTCCTTGTATGCAATTTCTGATTATGGATCGTGAAATCTATCGCAAATATATGTTTGAGCCTTGTGATACAATTCGCAAATATGTTCCTATTCTTCATCGTTATCTGGTTTCATTAGAAGATATGGAACAAGCAAATTGGACAATAGTTTATCCCCCTGAAGGTGAGAACTGAAACATTAAACTAATACATAAAATATGAAAAAACAAATCATTCTATTAGCAATCAGCATCTTGGGAGCATTCTCTCTTCATGCTCAGGAGATAAACGAGGGTCTGGTACAATCCAAACAGGAGGTTATCTCACAACCACATAAGGGCACGGACTGGAATAAACAACCTATCGGTTACGTTTTTGCAGGTGCAGGCATAGGATATATTCCATCGGTAGAAAAGGTTGAGGGACTGGCTGCTTCTAATTACGTTACGGGACTTGATTGGAGAGTAGGAATGTCTCGTTACTACAATCGTTGGGGATGGGGAGTACTTGTACAGCAATTTCGTTCCAAGCAATCAGTTGCTTTCTATGATGGTGTACGTGGTATGGTTATGGATGATATAGGGCGGCTATTGTATATTGCCCCTCAATTTACCGGTCGATGGATTTTAGGAGAGAAACTAACCATTTATGGCGCAATCGGTTGGGGGTGGTTGCGCTATAAAGAGACAGTGAAAGGAAGCGGATTGGGGGAACTCAGTGGTACAGCCAATGCTTTAGGTGGAAATTTCACAGTGGGTCTTGAATATCGTTTGAGTTCGGTAGTAGGTATGAGCGTAGATCTCGGTTTAATAGGAGGCGAAATTGGGAAACTAAAAGTTGACAATACTGGGCTGCAGGCAGCAATTGATGAGACATATACCGGCAAAATGGATGTCACCCGCCTATATGCAACGGTAGGGGCACATATTTATATCTGGAAGAAAAAGAGATAACGTCTTCTATCTGGATACCGGGTTGCTTTATTTGATGTTTAATCATGCCATGCAGAACATTTTCCTCAACTAAAAGGTTATTAATATGGTATGGTAACAAAGATACTATTTATTTATAATTTGTCATTATCTTTGTAGTCATATCATATTGATGATGTCATTGAGTTAGGAAGCTACACTTTTGAATTGATTAAGAATGAGTAATATTTTGAAAAAACTATTCTCCATATTGGGGAACGATGAAAGTAAACCGGACTTTCAGACTTGCTGTACCCCTATGGAGGTATTTGATAAACAGAAAGTAAAAGCCATTGTAAAACAGTGGCTTTTGTTCATTGCTGAATACGAAACCCTGCCTAATGACATCATTGCATTGAACTTCAACTTGTGGGAAGCTGTCGAAGAAAATGGGCAGAGCTGCTATACACTCGAACTGACAGGCTCTAAACAATATGACGCGGAAAATGATGACTGGGCTTGTGAAGAAGATTTCGATCCGAGAGAAAGGAACTGTGATGCTTTGCAACTTTCCAGCGAAATCCCGTGGGAGGAAGTACTGAACGGCCTGGTGGAAGTTCTGAGAGAGTTAAAGAAAGAACTGAAAGTAATAAGTCTTTTTCAAGTGAAACATATAACAGTTGGGTTTGCGGAAGGCGATCTGATAGTTATAAAATAGAAACCTTCCGCAATGTGCTGTAAACAGACCTGATTCTAAGGTCGTGCTACTTGAAGAATGAACTGGGCGTTTGCTTATATTGTTTCACAAAGCAACGGGTGAAGTACTTGGGGTCATTAAATCCCACCCGGTAGGCTATTTCTGATACAATGATGTTATTGGTGCTACTCTCTAATATTTTCTTGGCAATCTGTAGCCTGTATAATTGGATGAAACGTACCGGCGGAAGTCCGGTGAGTGATACGAATTTCTTATAAATCACTGTATAACTGATGTTCAGCCTTTCTGTCAGATCCTTTACACCGAATTGAGGATCAGCATAGTTCTTTTCCAGAATAT
>ENA-OYCN01001091-OYCN01001091.1-human-gut-metagenome-genome-assembly--contig:-NODE-1091-length-11186-cov-11.151199_pt1 | contig 11186 bp, 9 predicted proteins | sample MGYA00244665_ERZ652871 | MGnify/ENA primary metagenome ERZ652871 (study PRJEB26926, sample SAMN06164731) | human gut metagenome | biome: ENVO:00009003; feature: ENVO:2100002; material: ENVO:00002003...
CCATAATATTTATTACTTATTACTTATTACTTATTATGAAAATAGTAGTTTTAGACGGCTTTGCCGCCAATCCCGGTGATTTATCATGGGAAGGTTTGAAAGCTCTCGGAGAATGTACCATTTATGACCGTACTGTCCCCGAAGAAGTATTGGAACGCGCAGCCGGAGCTGAAGTGATTCTGACGAATAAAGTAATCATCAACGCCGATCACATGGCTGCCTTGCCCGAACTGAAGTATATCGGTGTGCTTGCTACGGGATACAACGTAGTGGATACGGCAGCAGCCAAAGAACGTGGTATTATTGTAACTAATATCCCTGCATATAGCACAGCTTCCGTTGCACAAATGGTATTTGCGCACATTCTTAATATCTGCCAGCAAGTACAACATCATTCGGAAGAAGTCCACAAAGGTCGTTGGACCAATAACAAGGATTTCTGTTTTTGGGATACTCCGTTGATAGAATTGCGGGATAAGAAAATCGGTCTTGTCGGATTGGGAAATACAGGATATACTACTGCTCGCGTTGCCATCGGTTTCGGTATGCAGGTATATGCTTTAACTTCAAAGTCTCACTTCCAGTTGCCACCGGAAATCAAGAAGATGGATTTGGATCAGTTGTTCAGCGAATGTGATATTATCAGTCTGCACTGCCCGCTCACTCCGGAAACTCACGAATTGGTGAACGCACGCCGTCTTGCTCTGATGAAGCCGAATGCTATTTTAATTAATACAGGTCGTGGCCCATTGGTTAACGAACAAGATCTTGCAGATGCACTGAACAGTGGCAAGATTTATGCTGCCGGAGTAGATGTACTTTCTTCGGAACCTCCTCGTGCCGACAATCCGTTGCTGACTGCAAAGAACTGCTACATTACTCCGCATATCGCGTGGGCAAGCACAGAAGCTCGTGAGCGTCTGATGAATATTGCCATTAGCAATCTACAGGCTTATATCTCCGGAACACCGGAAAATGTAGTGAATAAATAGGATTACCAAGAGAGTACTAAGAGAATATGTCGAAGCCCTCATAGATTAAAGATCATCCTCGCTACAACTATCTGTGGCGAGGATGATTTCGTTAAAAGGGGAGTTTGACACATCCTCTTCCTTTAATGTCTATCAAAATTACCTTAATAGGAATGTCCTCCTTCATCCATCTCCTTCTCCGTAATCTTATGGCGGTCGATACTACGCCATGCATAGAATATATAAGCTATCACAAACGGAACAAGAATAGAGACATAAGCCATAGTCTTCAGCGTAAATTCACTCGAACAGCTGTTAGCCAATGTCAGCGAACTTTGCAAGTCCGTATATGAAGGATAATAAGCAGTGTTATTATATCCGGCTACGAGTAACAAAGCCAAGACTGTCAGCACTGTACCTATCCCTGCAAACCAGATTCCTTTGTCGAAAGTCTTTTTCAGAACCGTCTTACCGATTCCAAAAAGTACCAATACTACACCTATCAGGAAGATGATCAGAACTACCGGCATTTCTATAAAGTTGATAAAGTACTTATAAGGCTGCATATAAACCTCCAATGTATCCGGATTGACAGCAAAACCGTCAGAAACCAATGTACGGATTACAAATGCCAAAAAGAATACAAGGAAGAAAATAGTATTATTCAATACTGCACGACGACATTTATCGGTCAGTTCCTTATCCGCTATACTATTAATGAAATAGAGCGAACCCAACACACGTGCCAAAAAGAATACAGCCAGTCCGAGAATAACATTCCAGATATTAGTCAACGCGTCCAGTCCGTGCCATCCATTTCCCCAATGACTGATAACCGGCATAATCGTATCCGTCATATTCGCCTTATTAATATAGAAATCAGAACCGGTGAAGAAAGTGGCGACTGCTCCACCCAGCAACAGAGGTCCTACTACCCCATTAATTACCAAGAAAGTCTGATAGGTCTTTTTACCCAGCAAATTCCCTGCCTTGCTCTGGAACTCGTAACTCACAGCCTGCAACACAAAACTGAAAAGAATAATCATCCAAAGCCAGTAAGCCCCACCGAAACTGGTACTGTAAAACAACGGGAACGAAGCAAAGAAAGCACCTCCGAACGTTACCAGCGTAGTAAACGTAAACTCCCACTTACGTCCGGTAGAGTTCACCATCATCTTACGATGTTCCTCCGTCTTACCCAAACAGAACAATAAAGAATTTCCTCCCTGCACAAATAATAAAAATACAAGTATGGCCCCCAGCAAGGAAACGACCAGCCACCAATATTGTTGTAGAAATATATACATAATATGTAAGTATTAAGTTTTAAGTATTAAGTATTAGCTCAAGTAATAAGCAATGTATAGTATCAAGTAATAAGTAATAGATAATAAGTAACAACGTCAACCATGATGACAAATCAGCCTGCAGCTACGATTAATACTTATTACTTAATACCTATTACCTATTACTTATCTCTTCTTCCGGTCCTTTCTTAATCGCCTTCACCATAATCCCTATCTCCGCAATCAGCATTACGGTAAACAAGATCAGGAAGATAAAGAAAGTAGCCTGAACGGAGCCTACATCCAATTTAGAGATAGCCGCCGATGTAGGAAGCATATCGCGGATAGCCCAAGGCTGACGACCGCATTCGGCAACCACCCATCCTGCCTGTCCGGCAATGTAAGCCAAAGGAATGGTCAGCAGAGCGATCCAATGCATCCAGCGCATCTTACTCAAATCTTTCTTATATATAAAGAAGAGCACAACGATGAAGAAAAGGATAAAATATCCGCCCAGGATAACCATTATACGGAAAGCGTAGAAGTTCAGAGGAACATTCGGAACCAGCTGATTCACATCTTTAATATATCCGTATCCGAAGTATGGCATATTCTCCTGCAAAACCTGATAGGCAACAGCGGCATCTTCCTCGTGCCCGGCGCTCTTCGCTGCACGATAAGCAGCCAGCGCTCCGATAGCGGTCTTACCCCGCTCTATCTTTTCGGCTGCCGACAAAGCAGTCGTACCGTCTTTCAGCTGATAGCCGCCTTCGATAATATTGGTAATTCCGGGGACATACCCGTCCACATCCCGCTCGGCAAGGAACGAAAGCATACTGGGTATCTCAATCCGGAACAGGAAAGGGTCTTTCCCATCATTGTAAGTCTTCTTTTCGGGGTTCAGCATTCCTATTCCCACCAGACCTACATTGGTTCCTCCTTCATAAAGTCCCTCTACAGCCGCCAGTTTCATCGGTTGGGTCTGTGCAATCTGATAGCCGGAACCATCGCCCGTCCATACAGCCAGCAGTGAAGAGACAAGCCCGAAGATAGCACCGATCTTTATGCTTGCAAGCGCAAACTCGCGATTACGTTTCTTCAGCAGAAACCAACAACTGATTCCTACAACGAACACGCCACCAAGTACCCATCCGGACAATACCGTATGAAAGAACTTGTTGACCGCTACAGGCGAAGTTGCCACCGCCCAGAAATCAACCATCTCATTACGCACTGTATCGGGATTGAACTCCATACCTACCGGATGCTGCATCCATGCGTTTGCTACGAGAATCCACCAAGCGGAGATCGTAGCCCCCAGACCAGTCAGCCAGGTAGAAGCAAGGTGGAAGCGTTTGCTCACCTTATCCCATCCGAAGAACATGACAGCGATAAACGTGGCTTCCATAAAGAACGCCAGAATACCTTCGATAGCAAGCGGCGCACCGAAAATATCACCTACAAACCAAGAATAATTACTCCAGTTCGTACCAAACTCAAACTCCAGGATCAATCCTGTCGCTACACCAATGGCGAAGTTGATACCGAAAAGTTTCATCCAGAACTTGGCTGTCCGCTTCCAAAATTCATTGCCTGTTTTATAATACAACGTCTCCATTATTCCCATCACCACAGCCAGTCCGAGGGTGAGCGGAACGAAAATCCAGTGGTACATGGCTGTCATCGCAAATTGGGCTCTCGACCAATCGATCAGCGAGGTGTCAATACTTTCAATCATAATCTTATGTAGTTTAAGAGTTAAAAATCAGTGGTTTTCTCCGGAAGTGCACGCTGTATCAGCTCATTTCCCACATACGTACCCTTGTCGGCATCTGTAGGATGATTGCCGAGAAAGTCGGGAAAGAAGAAAATTTTGAGGATGAAGAACATAATGAATAATTTCACTAAGATAATAAGCCACAAAGTACGACCTAACGTCATACTACGGAAACCCTCCAAATAAAAGTTCCATATTGCAAGCAGTGTATTCTTCATAAGCTGACCTTAGAATTTGTAATGAGTACAAATATACAATTTTTATAATTAAAACAAACAAGTAAGGCAAAATGTTGCATGATTTGTATGGTTTTTCTTAAAAAACCTGCCTATCGACAGAAAAAAAACATTTAACGGCGAAAAAGCGCCATCTGTCTATCGCTTTTGCAGCTAATATAATATGTACGTACCTTCGTTCCAGTAAATCAATAGATATATAAAAATATGATAAATGTAAGAAGATTGACAGTGATAGCATTTCTTGGAGCGGGTCTGCTGCCCGGTATATCCGCCCAGGAATCTTCTGTGCAGACAGCCGCCCAGAGCGAGATGAATCTCCCCGCCCAATGGGATTTACAGTCGTGCATCGACTATGCGTTGCAACAGAACATTACGATTCGCAAAAACCGGGTGAATGCGGAAAGTACACAGATCGATATGAAGACAGCCAAAGCTGCCCTGTTCCCCAGTCTGTCGTTCTCAACGAGCCAGAACATGGTGAACCGTCCGTATCAGGAATCAAGCAGAACGATCAGCGGAAGCGAGGTGATCGAGACAACCAGCAAGACCAGTTACAATGGCAATTATGGTCTGAATGCTTCGTGGACCATTTATAATGGTAGCAAGCGACTGAACACCATCAAACAGGAGAAGCTGAACAATCAGGCAGCCAATCTGGATGTAGAAACGTCCGAGAATAGTATTCAGGAATCTATTGCTCAGATTTACATTCAGATTCTCTATGCAGCGGAGTCCGTCAAGGTTAATGAAAACACGCTGCAAGTTTCCATTGCGCAACGCGACCGCGGACAGGAACTTCTGAATGCCGGAAGCATTGCCAAAAGTGATCTGGCACAGCTGGAAGCTCAGGTCAGCACCGACCGTTATCAATTAGTAACAGCGCAAGCCACTCTGCAGGACTACAAATTACAACTGAAACAACTGCTCGAATTGGATGGGGAGAATGAAATGAATGTCTATCTCCCCGCCCTGTCCGACGAAAACGTACTGTTGCCATTGCCCACCAAGAAAGATGTGTATATGAGCGCGCTCACCCTCCGTCCGGAAATCGAGGCGAGCAAACTGAGCGTAGAGGCTTCGGAACTGGGTATCGATATCGCCAAAGCGGGATATCTCCCCACCATCAGTCTGAGTGCAGGTATCGGAACGAACCACACCAGCGGCAGTGACTTCACCTTCGGAGAACAGGTAAAGAACGGATGGAACAACTCCATCGGAGTTTCTGTCAGCGTTCCTATCTTCAATAACCGTCAGACCAAGAGTGCCGTGCAGAAAGCGAAGTTACAGCGCGAAACAAGTCTGCTGTCGCTGCTCGACGAACAGAAAACACTGTATAAGACCATCGAAGGACTTTGGCTGGATGCAAACAGTGCGCAGCAACGTTATGCGGCAGCGAACGAAAAGCTGAGAAGTACACAGATCAGCTACGACCTGATCAGCGAACAGTTCAATCTGGGCATGAAGAATACAGTAGAGCTGCTGACGGAAAAGAACAACTTGCTGCAAGCACAACAGGAGCAGCTTCAAGCCAAATACATGGCGATACTGAACACTCAGTTGCTGAAGTTCTATCAGGGAGACAAACTGGCATTATAAGCCTTCTTCCTTACTAAAAGCGGAATATAAATAAGTAAAAACAGAATATAGAATGAAAACGAAAAAGATTATCCTGATCGCTGTGGCAGTTGCCGTAGTAGTGGGCGGAGGAATCTGGTTCTTTACAGGTTCTCCGGCAAAGCACAAGGTGATGTATGCCAGTGCGACTGTCAGTAAAGGCGATATCTCCAATTCGGTGACTGCCACCGGAACAATCGAACCGGTGATAGAAGTAGAAGTCGGTACGCAGGTATCCGGTATCATCGACAAGATTTATGCAGATTACAACTCGGTAGTAACCAAAGGACAGCTGATTGCCGAAATGGACCGTGTCACTTTACAGAGTGAACTGGCATCCCAGCAGGCAACTTACGATGGTGCCAAAGCCGAATTTGAATATCAGAAGAAGAACTACGAACGTAGCAAGGGATTGCACGATAAGTCATTGATCAGCGATACCGACTACGAGCAGGCTCTCTATAATTATCAGAAGGCCAAGAGCGCTTTCGACAGCAGCAAGGCATCTCTGGCAAAGGCAGAACGTAACCTGTCATACGCTACGATTACTTCTCCGATAGACGGAGTAGTCATCAGCCGCGATGTAGAAGCCGGACAGACCGTAGCTTCCGGATTCGAAACTCCTACCCTCTTCACCATTGCGGCCGACCTGACGCAGATGCAGGTAGTGGCAGACGTAGACGAAGCTGATATAGGCGGTATCGAAGAAGGTCAGCGTGCCAGCTTTACTGTCGATGCCTATCCGAATGATGTGTTCGACGGAGTCGTGACACAGATTCGTCTGGGAGATGCAAGCAGTAGCAGCAGCGCCAGTTCAAGTACCAGCACGGTAGTCACTTATGAAGTAGTGATCTCTGCTCCGAATCCGGACTTGAAGCTGAAACCGCGTCTGACAGCCAATGTGACTATCTTTATCCTTGATAAGAAAGATGTATTGTCTGTCCCCAACAGAGCTTTGCGTTTCACCCCCGAAGCACCGTTGATCGGTAAGAATGATATCGTGAAAGATTGCGAAGGCGAACATAAGGTATGGACGCGCGAAGGAACCACCTTTACGGCCCATCCGGTAGAAATCGGAATCAGTAACGGTATTTCCACAGAGATCATCAGTGGTGTTGCCGAAGGAACCAAAGTCGTCACGGAAGCCACTATCGGTGCTATGCCGGACGAGAATATGAATAGAGAACCGGGGCAGGGAAACGGAGAAAGAAGCCCGTTCATGCCAGGCCCTCCGGGAAACAACAAAAAGAAAAGCAACAAGTAGCCAAGTATGAAAAAAGTAATTGAACTTCAAAATATCAAACGAGACTTTCAGGTGGGAGAAGAAACCGTCCATGCGTTACGGGGCGTTTCATTCACCATCAACGAAGGTGAGTTTGTGACCATCATGGGTACTTCCGGTTCGGGAAAGTCCACACTGCTCAACACGTTGGGCTGTCTGGACACTCCTACCAGCGGGGAGTATCTGCTCGATGACATCTCCGTGCGCACCATGAGCAAGCCTCAGCGTGCCGTACTGAGAAACCGGAAAATCGGCTTCGTCTTCCAAAGCTACAACTTGCTGCCCAAGACGACGGCTGTGGAAAACGTAGAGTTACCGCTGATGTACAACTCGTCAGTGAGCGCTTCCGAACGTCGCCGGCGTGCCATCGAAGCGTTGCAAGCTGTAGGTCTGGGCGACCGGTTGGAGCATAAGTCCAACCAGATGTCCGGAGGACAGATGCAGCGCGTAGCCATCGCCCGTGCACTGGTAAACAACCCTGCAGTCATCCTTGCCGACGAAGCAACCGGAAATCTCGACACACGTACGTCTTTTGATATACTTGTCCTGTTCCAGAAACTTCATGCGGAAGGACGTACCATTATATTCGTAACGCACAATCCCGAAATCGCGCAATACAGCAGCCGGAATATCCGCCTGCGCGACGGTCATGTCATTGAAGATACAGTCAACACGCATGTCCTGTCCGCCGCCGAAGCACTGGCCGCATTGCCAAAAAGCGACGAGGATTGAAGATAAGTAATAGGTAATAAGTATTAGGTATTGGGTATTAAGTATCAAATATTAAGTAATAAGTAACAGTAGTTTATGAATGGAACTAACTTATTTAAAATAGCTCTCCGGGCATTGGCGAACAACAAGCTGCGTGCTTTCCTCACCATGCTTGGTATCATCATCGGTGTCGCTTCCGTCATCACGATGCTCGCTATCGGTCAGGGATCGAAGCGAAGCATTCAGCAACAGATATCGGAGATGGGATCGAACATGATCATGATCCATCCGGGAGCCGACAGACGGGGTGGTGTCCGGCAAGACCCATCGGCTATGCAGACGTTGAAGCTGACCGACTATGAGGCCTTGCGCGATGAGACCAATTTCCTGTCTGCCATCAGTCCTAATGTGTCTTCGTCGGGACAGCTTATCGCGGGTAACAACAACTACCCGTCATCCGTCAGCGGTGTCGGGCTGGAGTATCTTGACATCCGTCAGCTGAGTGTAGAAAGTGGAGATATGTTTACGGAAGCCGATATACAAAGTTCGGCTAAGGTCTGCGTGATCGGTAAAACGATTGTAGACAACCTCTTTCCGGACGGAAGCGATCCGATAGGGAAAATCATCCGCTTCAACAAGATACCGTTCCGGGTGGTCGGTGTGCTCAAAGCCAAAGGGTACAACTCTATGGGACAGGATCAGGACAATATCGTACTGGCTCCTTACACCACCGTCATGAAACGATTGCTTGCCGTCACCTATCTTCAGGGTGTCTTTGCTTCTGCCCTATCGGAAGACATGACCGAGTATGCTACCGATGAAATCACGGAAATCCTGCGGCGCAACCATAAGTTGAAAGCTTCGGACGAAGACGATTTCACCATCCGTACCCAACAGGAGTTGAGTACGATGCTAAACTCTACCACCGATCTGATGACCACCCTGCTCGCCTGTATTGCCGGAATATCTCTGGTAGTGGGCGGTATCGGTATCATGAATATTATGTACGTGTCCGTCACCGAACGTACCCGTGAAATCGGTCTGCGTATGTCCGTCGGCGCACGTGGCGTTGATATTCTGAGCCAGTTCCTCATCGAGGCTATCATGATCAGTATTACGGGAGGTCTTATCGGAGTCATCATAGGCTGCGGAGCCAGCTGGATCGTGAAGAGCGTGGCACACTGGCCTATCTTCATCCAACCTTGGAGTGTCTTCCTTTCTTTCGCTGTCTGCACCGTCACCGGAGTCTTCTTCGGATGGTATCCTGCAAAGAAAGCAGCAGATTTAGACCCGATAGAGGCAATCAGATACGAATAAAAAACTATCTTTGTCTTTATGAAACAAAGCCTAACATCCGCACGTCGTCCCCTGGAAGCACTGATACACATTATCGGCTGGGGGATTATGTTCGGTTTTCCGTTCTTCTTTGTAGAGCGCGAAAACGGAAACATCAACTGGATGGCATACTTACGCCATTCTGCCGTACCGTTGTCTTTCATGATCGCGTTCTACGTCAACTACTTCCTGCTGGTTCCCCGATATCTTTTTCAGAGCCAGACCAAGAGATATATTACTTACAATATTCTCCTGTTATGTGTCATCGGTCTGATGCTGCACCTTTGGCGGAGTCTGACATTCGATCCTTCCTTTGTTCCCAAGCCTCACCGGTCGGGTGGTCCTCCGGGATGGCTGTTCTTTGTCAGAGATATGCTGAGTCTCGTCTTCACCATCGGACTGAGTGCCGCCATACGTATGAGTGCCCGATGGACACAAGCGGAAGCTGCCCGTAAGGAAGCGGAACGGAACCGTTCGGAAGCGGAACTGAAGAATCTGCGCAATCAACTGAACCCACATTTTCTGCTCAATACGCTGAACAATATCTATGCCTTAATTGCTTTTGATACAGACAAGGCGCAACAAGCTGTGCAGGAACTAAGCAAGCTCCTACGCTATGTGTTGTATGATAATCAGCAGACCTACGTCCCGCTAGGCAAAGAGACTGACTTTATCCGCAACTATATCGAACTGATGCGCATCCGCCTGTCTTCCAATGTACAGATGACTACGCAGATTGATATACTGCCGGACAGTCGGACTCTTATCGCACCGCTTATCTTTATCTCGCTAATTGAGAATGCCTTCAAGCACGGTATATCGCCTACGGAACGGAGTTTTATCCATATCCATCTTGCGGAAAATGAGACGGAAGTGATCTGCGAGATAAGCAACAGCAACCACCCGAAGAACATAATGGACAAGAGTGGTTCGGGGATAGGACTGGAACAGGTGAACCGACGACTGGAGATTCTTTATCCAGGCCAGTATACCTGGCAGAAAGGAATTTCGGAAGACGGCAAAGAGTACAGATCCAGGCTGAGCATCCGTGTGAGAGAGAGTATTAATAAGTAATAAGTATTAAGTAATAGGTAATAATTGAGAGTATATTCGGTTTAGGTAATTAAATAAAATATAGAGAATTATGATATTACGTTGTGCCATTGTAGATGATGAGCCATTGGCTCTGGGCCTACTGGAAAGTTATGTGAATAAGACTCCGTTTCTGCAACTTACAGGAAAATATTCCAGTGCAGTTCAGGCAATGAAGGAGTTGCCGGGCGAAGAAGTCGATCTTCTTTTCCTTGACATTCAGATGCCGGAACTTAACGGACTGGAGTTCTCACAAATGGTAGATTCCCGTACGCGTATCGTTTTTACCACCGCATTCGGTCAATACGCTATCGACGGTTATCGTGTCAATGCACTCGATTATCTGCTGAAACCGATCTCGTATGTCGATTTCCTGCAAGCAGCCAATAAAGCCCTGCAATGGTTCGAGCTGGTGCAGAAGCCGGAAGAGATAGACAGCATCTTTGTAAAAAGCGACTATAAGCTGGTACAGGTAGAACTGAAAAAGATCATGTACATCGAAGGACTGAAAGATTACATCAAAATATATACGGAAGATGATGCCAAACCCATCTTGTCACTCATGAGCATGAAAGCCATGGAAGAGCTTTTGCCTTCCAGCCGGTTCATACGTGTACACCGTTCATTCATCGTCCAAAAGGACAAAATACGGGTGATCGACCGTGGACGTATCGTCTTTGACAAAACGTATATCCCCATTAGTGATAGTTACAAGCAGGTTTTTCAGGCATTTTTGGATGAAAGAAGCTGATGATTGTCTAATTTATCGGCAAAAAAGTGAATTTTGTCGATTATAGTTTGTCAGAAATCGGTTTTATATGTAACTTTGCAACGAACAGAAAGGGATTGTGAAATTCCAAGAATAGAATAGTTTAGTTA
>ENA-OYCN01001106-OYCN01001106.1-human-gut-metagenome-genome-assembly--contig:-NODE-1106-length-11069-cov-5.330852_pt1 | contig 11069 bp, 13 predicted proteins | sample MGYA00244665_ERZ652871 | MGnify/ENA primary metagenome ERZ652871 (study PRJEB26926, sample SAMN06164731) | human gut metagenome | biome: ENVO:00009003; feature: ENVO:2100002; material: ENVO:00002003...
CTCGGAGATGTGTATAAGAGACAGATATAAATCATACATAAAATCGAACAGAAGAACCGCATTCGCAATGCTGTTTGATATCCGAATGAGTATATCGGAACAATTACAATCCACAAGGAAATCAATGCGAGTGTACTTATAGTTATTTTCATTCCATGATTTTCATTCATTATTTTCTTCTCCCCGCATTGTATAGCCTATACGCTTTCTTATAAATCTCCGCATATCCACTTATCAACCAATATCCAAATTTTCGCTGAATTGATATGGATTCGGCCCCTTTCCACAATGTTTTATTTTTACAAAAAATCTCTTCTATCTGCTTGCATACTTCATTTGCAATTTTAGAGTTTGCCTTAACAGCCAAATTATAATTATATGCAAGCTGTTTAAATAGATGCTTATACATTTTGTCTTTATCTTTTTCTGAAATATTTGCGACTGATATGAACTTACAATCCATATCTATTACTTTAGCAATATCTTTTTTGGGAATAATCTTATTTTCTCCCATAATACTATCTGTGCGAATTCTGTAATTATATCTTCCATCTAAAGAAAAAACCACCTTATTCGCCATCAAAAAAGACCTCGGTGTGTTCTCAACATCCTCGTAAATCAGTCCTTTGGCAAATGGGCAGCTTTTTGCAATATCACTTTTAATTAACTTGCCCCATGCAAACCATATCTCTCTTTCGAAGGCAAATTCCAACATTTCAATGCCAGTTCCCTCCACTATTTTATTGGTGAGAAGATCTGGAACATTTTTATTGTTGGTCCGCTTACATGTACATGCAACAATTTCCGCATTGTGAGTTACTGCACAAGATACCATCCATTCAATCGTGTCATCATCTAAGTAATCATCACTGTCTACATAGAGTATGTATTCTCCTGATGCCTTAGCTAGCCCCGCATTTCTTGCATCGGACAAACCGCCATTTTTTTTATGGATAACAGTTATTCTATCATCTTGATTCTTCCACGCATCGCACATTATCGGGCACGAATCCGGAGACCCATCATCTACCAAAATAATTTCCAAGTTTTGATATGTCTGATTTACTATACTATGGACTTAGGATTCTTTTTCGCCCACTCAACTGCAAGATATCTTTTTATATCATGATAGAATGATGCAACTTTGACTTTAGGACAGTATTTCTTTATGATCCTAATTGCATTTCCATAAATCGAGTCATCTAAGAAGAATAACTCTACATTTTCTCTATTAATCGTTTCTATAATTTCAGAAATAATTTCCGAATTAATTTTTCCTGTATTACCTTTTAATAAATTTATAAGTCTTATAGGTAGTTTATTTACGACTTTTTTTACCTGAATATCTTTTTGATCTGCGACCTCTTCTGTTCCGACCAGTGCAAAAACTATCACATTTTCTTTACCGAACGCTTGGTACAAGGCCTTAACATGCGTTCTGGCCAAGCTTTGTGCTCCACTTGCACTTCCAAACAAAAAATTTGCTACACACAGTACCTTTTTCATTTGAATCTCCACTACTATCTTTTCTTTAACACCGCTGGGTTCCCATAAGCGACACAATTATCTGGGACATCCTTAGTAACAACACTTCCAGCACCAATCACTACATTGTTTCCTATTTTAATTCCACCAATAACGGTGGCATTTGCGCAAATTGAAACATTATCTCCAATTGTAGGCGTAATCTCACTTCTTGAACCATTGCCTTTATTTCCAATAGTAACCCCTTGATAAACCGACAAATTTTTTCCTGCCTTATATAAATTCACAACTGTTCCATGTCCATGATAAATAGTGAGCCCCCCCGATTTGTCCGTATATTTCCAAGTCTTGCTTGATTGGATATAAAATCTGAAATATCAAAGACAGACCTTTATTTTTGTCATGAATCCTATAATACACAATGTTTCTAAAGCACTTATTTCTCAGTAAGTTCTTATTTAAACTGCTCAAACTTATATCCGCAGAGCCTATGTACCAAAGATTTCTTTTCAAATCTTCTTCAATTATTTCATTTATTTTCAAGGCCAAACAAATTAGCAATACCGGAATGGTTCTAATATAGTTTATAAGATAAAATCCCCTCATCATGTTCCTCGCTCATTTCAATTAATTATATTCTCTGCTTATAAAAATCCAAAACATTAGCTTGAAATACACTAAAATCAAATTTTTCCTTGTATGTTATGTAAGCATGCTCTCCCATTTCTAATCGCTCTTTTTCATTTTGCGCCAATTCTATTACCTTTTCCGCAATTTCCTGTGCGCTACGTGGTGCAATCAAAAAACCGTTATTCCCATTTTCAATTATTTCTTTTGTTCCGTCTACCGCCGTTCCAATTACAGGTCTATGAACTGAGAAAGCTTCAATCGGTGTTAACGGAAGACCTTCCCACAGCGAACTTAGTACAATATAATCCATTTGGGCAATGATGTTTTGAATATCAGAGCGATATCCTAAAAAAACAATATTGTCTTGATTATATTCTTCTTCAACTTTTCGCTTCAAAGACTGTTCATCTTCGCCCTGTCCAACAACAACATACTTCAACTTATCTATTGATTCGTGCACCTTTTTATATGAATCAATAAAATATTCCATACCTTTTTGTTCGGAAAGTCGCCCTATATTTCCAACTATAATATAGCCATCTTCTTTTAACTTTTTCAAATAAGCATCCGGTTTAATAGATTCCATATAAGGTTTGACAGCATTATGTATTACTGCCACTTTATCTTTTGACAGATGGTAGTAATCAACCAAATTAGTCTTTACTTCTTCACCACATGCTATAACACTAGCATTTTTGTATGCAAATCTTGTAAGTCCATTCTTATCGGTAAATGTATTATGAGCCGTGGCAAAAAATTTCAAGCGACTATTCTGCTTTTTCAACAATGCAGTGTAAAATGCCGCCATTCTATGATGCACATGAATAATTGTAATTTCTTCTTTTTTTACAATTTTTTTTACTTGGCTCAGTGTTGAAAAAATTGTTTTTAAATCTTTTTTCTCTATATCCGGTATCGTGTAGTGTTTAATCCCCATAGTTTGTAAGCGTTTTTCATTTACTCCACCACATGAGCAAACCACAACTTTATTCACTACTGGATTTAATATTTCACAAAGCTGTAAGTGTTTATCCAGTGTTCCTGTTTCAATCGCTTTCCGGAGAATTTCTTCCGTTACCTCATGCTGGAAACCATAAATCAGGCTGGCTCCTTCGTCAGCATCAATGACATACCACATCTCCGTCTTGCCGTTGTCGCCTTCATGCTCTCTTGCATAGTCATCACTAGGATGAACCTGAACGGACAAGTCTTTCTTTGCATCAATAAACTTACCCTTGGTCTTATCCGCCATGACCTCTGCCATCATGTTCCAAGTGCCGACATCCTTCCAATCACCGCTGTAACGGAGAACCTGAATGCTGGACTCTTTCTCGACCACAGCATAGTCAAAGCTAATCTTAGTCAGGGTATCATATTTATTGAACAGATCACGATAATCTTCAAAGTCGATCATGCTGTGTGCTTTGTCCAGCAAATAGCCCAGCTTGAACGCAAAGATACCTGCATTCCACAGCGCACTCTGAGCCAGATATTTCTTAGCGTTTTCCACATCCGGCTTTTCCTTGAATTCCTTAACCTTGCTAACGTTTTCGCCGCTTTCAGGAATAATGTAACCGTACTTCTCACTAGGATAGGTCGGCTCAATACCCATCAGAGTCAGATTTGCACCGCCCTGCTCTGCCAATTCTTGTAGGGTCTTAACGGCTTCGTAATAGGTATTATCTACATAAGGGTCAACCGGGCAAACAACAACAGCTTCATTTTCGGCAACGCCCATCTCATCGTGCAGGTATGCTGCAGCCAGTGCAATGGCTGGGAAAGTATCGCGGCGGCAAGGTTCTACGCATATGGATGCTTTCTCACCCAGCTGGTTTTTGATAGCACTTGCCTGCGATTTACTCGTTGCAATGGTGATTTTTGCGTCAGCATCTACCGTAGTAATCTGACGATAGACACGCTGCACCATAAACATACTTTCATGTCCTCTGTTCTCCTTCATCCCAAGATTTTTTATGTACACATCCGTATGGATAGGACTTCCCAATGCGATTGTTTTCTATATTGCTCCATCACTTTGCATAATACTTACTACAGTCTTAAAAATAATCCTCAAATCATTCTTAACACTCCACTCGCTAATATACTTAGTATCAAGCTTCACCACTTCCTCAAAGTCCGTGATATTGCTCCTGCCACTCACCTGCCATAGCCCGGTCAGTCCGGGTCTAAAAGACATTCTGGCTCTATGGTGTGGTTCATACTTTTCCCACTCATCGAGTGTCGGTGGTCTGGTGCCTAAGTATGTCAAGTAAGGAACAACTTTTTTTTCAAAATTACTCACTAAGCACAGAACTATTCAATTACCCTGTAAAATAGCATAAAAAAAGAACCTCTGATTGCTCAGAAGCTCAATAATATCTGCTATTTTCTCTTATTCTGTTTCATTCATCATCAAGGTAACTGCCTGTTTCAGATCAAATACCACCAGATTACACTCTGCATGATAGGTTCCTGATATTCGATAGCTTTTTTCTTCATCCCATTTACATACTTTCCAGATAATACGCAACATAGGAATACTGTTGATTACAAAGTTCCAGTCATTCTCACTACATTTTGGCACATAAAAGCACTCTGAATCTTTCCGATCAGATGCCTGCACCGCAAAAAGCTGTTTCTCTGGGTTAAAAAGGAAGCGAATATACTTCGGTTCACCCAATCTTTTTATTGTAGAATGAAATATCCGTATTCTTCCTGCTTTTTTGCACAGAGATACCCCTGTAATGTTTATTGTCTTTTGCGACATTTGCACTCCTCCTTCCAAATTGAGCGCACTTTCCCTATTATCTGCATGAAGTCAGTTCGACGTACCCCTCACACATATTTATTTCTAACGCCTTCTTATGTTCTTCTACCGGTAAGCCAAAGGAATCTTTCCAATCACTTGGATAGAATGGTATTCTGTTTCTCTTTTTTATTGCCTTTTCTTCGTCTGCAATCGCAGCTTTTTCTTTATCTGACAGTGTTTTCTCCTCCTGATTTACTGTCTCTGGCAATATAGTTCCTTCTGCTACTTTCTTTTTACGTTTTGTATCCATAAATATTTCTGTTTCTAACAAGTCAAAAACGTAAATGATTTCACCTTCATGGGTTATTTTGTGTCCAAGTATTTTGTAACGGCAGTCCATGCTCCATCCCATCATATCATACAGCATTGCTGAAAAAATCTTATTGGACATTTTCCTGCTTTTTCTCTTATCAGGCTTTGCAATGCACCACCGCAGAGCATCTTTATCATTCTCTTCGCATTTACGCACTACCATACGTTTATCTTCTGGATTCACTAATATCTGTATGTAAACTGCATCCTCTAATCCAGCGATGCAGGCTGTATTAAATGTTACACTGTCCCTACGGATCACAACTGCCGGTTCTCTCAAATGAGCAAAAAGTTCCCTTCTGACTACCTGAAACCCATCGTAGCTGAAATCCTGTGCAAGTTCCAGTGCTTTCTGATCTATATTTTCTGTATTTTCGTTTCTGTTTTCTAACACTGTTTCACTCATACTGCACACCTCATTCTATCTATCATCCCTTGTGCCTGTTCATTTAGCCTGTTCAGTAAATCTTCTGATATTATATCCATTCCCGCAACAGCTTTAGCTGGGCGCAATACATCCCATTCTCCATAATAAGTAACTCGTTCTAATAACACTATATCCCCTGCAGCACATCCGAAATGTCCTGCCCACGTTTCCGGATAAAGTGTCCGAGACTCCTTTGGTCTAACTTTCTTTTCTTTTTCTACAACTACTGTATCTTCTTTTTCTGCCTGCTCATTCGTCTCCAATATTTCGTCTATCAGAGGATTCTCTATCGTTTCCCGTTGGATTATCTCTGGTTCTTCCAGATTAAAAAGGAAAATCTGTCCATCGGCAGATTTAGAATACTGACCTCTAAATCGGTATTTGCAGTCTCCATTCCAGTCCATCAATTCATACAATGGCTGTGAAAATCCCCTGCAGCTCTTGGGAAGTACTGCCCATTTCCCTTTTCTTATCGTTCCCCATCTTACCGCATTGACATTATCTTTTTCACAAGGTCTGACAGCAATAATTTTCTCAATCGAATTAAAGAGTATCTCCACATACTCCACATCTTCAAATTTCTTTAAACAGGCAGTGTTAAATGTAAGCTGCCCATCGGATATAGTCATCGCCGGATCTAATCTAGTGGAAAAAAACTGTGCCCTGACGATCTCATACCCAGATAAATCAAACTTACTTTCTATATTTTTCTCCGCTAAATTCTCTCCTCCAGCGTTCTTTTCAGTTTCTTCATATACGCTCTGGCTTGCCTGTTGATAATCATCCCCAGTAAATCCAGTCCAGGAACGATTAACTGAAACAAATCCCTTTAAAGCACCTGAATCTACTACTTTCAAATTCGGAAAAGGGAATCCCTCTTTCGCATATCTGGTTACAGACAGCATTTTTTGTGCCGCATTATAGACTTCTCTGTCTACAATCGCTTCGTGGTGATCATTCTGACGGTACTGATTTCTGTCGTGCCGGTTCTTTTTTGCTTTGTGATCCAGATAATTTGGTGTAAATGTCTTTCTTGAAAGCACATCACCACAGTACCTTTCATTTCGCAGTAGATTTACAACTGTACTGCTACTCCATTTCAGATTACCACGCTTTGTTTTCCGCTTTAGCTGCATCATAATTTCTGCTATTTCAGAGGTCGGAAATCCATTAAGAAACAAATAATAGCACAATCTCACTGTTTCTGCTTCTTCTTCGTTTATCACAAGGTTTCCATCCTCATCTTTATCATATCCAAGCAATTTTGGTGTAAGAAAAATTCCCCTGGAAAATCTCTGCTCTATGGATATATTCATAATCTCGCTTTTTGTATGGGATTCTTCCTGTGCGGCTGCCGAGAGAACTGCCAGCATCATTTCACTGGTATTATCAAGAGTATAAATATGTTCCGTTTCAAAGAATACGCCTACTCTCGGAACCATATTTGCCAGTTCACGAACCTTAGCAATACAATCTACAATATTTCTTGCAAATCTGGAAACACTTTTCGTAACAATCAGATCTATTTTCCCGGATTTGCAGTCCTCTATCATTCGGTTAAACTCATCCCTGTGCTGTAAGGAGGTTCCGGAAATTCCTTCGTCTGCATAAATTCCAACCAGTTTCCATCCCTGATGTTCCTTTAAGCAGACTAATATTTAACTCATCTGCCAGTGATCTTAATGAATCTGCTTCTTCATAGACATCTCTTAACTCTTGAAGAAAATTATTAAATTGAAGTTCTGGATTATATTCTGGTTTCTTTTTGGGTCTTCCTGCCATTTTTTAACTCCCATTTTCATGTGAATCCAATCATCTTGCACCTAAAACAGAGGCTTCCTTGCTCCAGACTAATGCTCCGATAGCTGTCCTCTGTTTCTTATTTTATTTCTTTCGCTTTCTGGAATATCCCAAATAATAGATGACACCGCCTACTGCTCCACCAAGTGTATTATAGGTCAGATCTGATATTTGAAATGTTCCAAGATGGAATAATAGCTGAGTAAATTCTATCAGAAAAGAAAATACTGCTACAACTTTTGTGGCTTCCCAAACGGTTTTTCCAAATCTAATATTCTCAGATTCATCAAGTAATTCTTTTTGAAATGCCCACAATAGTAAAATAGAAAATGGAACAAATAACATGAAATTCTCTATAGATTCTGTTGTAAACTCTCCATCTTCATATAGTCCCCATCCTCCCAAAAGCTTTCCAAGTGGATCAAACCATATCTCACGATTTAAAACTGTTCGGAGTAATATCATTGCTGTATAAAAAGCTAATAAGAATGTCCGGCGAAAATTTGAAGAACTTCTAAATGCTCTCCACCATGTTGCAAACATATTTCGGATAAAATTATTCTTTTTCCACCCATGCTCCTTACCATATAAATATAAGAACATTGTTAAAAAGGCAAGGAGAACGGCAGCCCAGAAGGGCTGATAAAATGCTGATAATACATTATATGCTATCTTATTAAATATTTCGATTATCTTACTTCCCATCGTTCTCCTTTATTATTTATTTCAAATCTTCAAATAAATTCTTCTGATATACACCATCTTCTATCAGCTTGGCAAATGATTTCACTACATAGTCTTTATCTTCTTTATAGGTTACTCCAAACCACTTGTCATTCGTATCTAACACTTTTACGGAAACTCTGCTTGCCTGAAGAAGTTCATCTATGTAAATTGGCAGTAAATATTCTGCTTTCAAAATATCTTTGTCCCCCATGTTAGCAAAGAACTCTTTAAATCCATCTTCTAAAGTCTGCATGAATTCCGGTGTAAGTCCCCACATATTCATTGATGCGTAGGATTCTGCATTAATTGAAGTGAGCTGTCCATCGTTATCTACTGCTGCACCCTCTGGAGTCTTAACAATATTGGAAGTTTCATGTACTGCTGTGAGATAGCCTTCCTCATTTGTCTCACAGATACCTCTGGTAACGGCACCATTCTCACTTAAAGTATTTTTTAAAATGAAACCTGCCATACAGAACTGATTCGCTTTTTCCGGCGTATAGCCTACAAGGAAATCATGAAGCTTAACAAATGCTTCCTTTCCATAGTAGTCATCTGCATTGATAACTGCAAATGGCTCATGCAAAACTTCTTTACAGGCAAGAACAGCATGTCCTGTTCCCCAAGGTTTGGTACGTCCTGTAGGAAGCTCCACACCTTCTGGAAGTTCGCTTAATTCCTGATATGCGTAGGCAATCTCCACATCAAGATTGTTGCAAATCTTTTCGATGCGGTCACCGATTGCTTCTTTAAATGCATCCTTAATATCTTTACGGATAATAAAAACAATTTTGTTGAAGCCTGCTTCGATTGCATCATGGATAGAATAATCCATGATGATTTCTCCATTTAAGCCAACCGGAGCAAGTTGTTTGATTCCGCCGCCGAATCGGGAACCGATACCGGCAGCCATGATAACTAATGTTGTTCTCATAATTTGTTCTTTCCCTTAAAGATAATTATTCTACAGTTACACTTTTCGCCAGATTTCGTGGTTTATCTACATCCAAGCCTTTAGCTACACTGATGTAATATCCCAATAACTGTAATGGAATCACTGCAAGTGATGTTGCAAAAAGTGGATCTGTCTTTGGAATGTAGACTGTAAAATCTGCTGTATCTTCAATGTTATACTTTCCAAAAGTAGTCAGTCCCATCAAATACGCTCCTCGACTCTTACATTCTAGCATATTAGAAATAGTTTTTTCGTACAGTTCTGGCTGAGTCAATACACCGACTACTAAAATATCGTCTTCAATTAAAGAAATTGTTCCATGCTTTAATTCTCCGGCGGCGTATGCTTCTGAATGAATATAGCTGATTTCTTTCATCTTTAAGCTACCTTCCATACAGATTGCATAATCAATGCCCCTTCCAACAAAGAATACATCATGGGCATTTACCTGTTTTGATGCAAACCATTGGATACGTTCTTTATCTTCTAAAATCTTTGCAATTTTTTCTGGTAAAGTCTTTACTTCTTTAATAAGCTCAACATATCTTTCTTCTGAAATTTCTTCACGAACTTTTGCAAATTGGATTGCCAAAGCGTAAGTTGCAACAAGCTGTGTACTATAAGCCTTTGTTGTAGCGACAGCAATTTCAGGTCCTGCCAAAGTATAAAATACTGAATCAGCTTCTCTGGCAATAGATGAGCCAACTACATTTACAATTCCTAATGTTCGTACTCCTTTTTCCTTTGCTTCCCGAAGTGCTGCTAAACTATCTGCTGTTTCTCCAGACTGACTTATAACTACTACTAAGCCATTCTTATCAAGCAAAGGATTTCTATAACGGAACTCAGAACCAAGTTCTACACGAACAGGAATTTTGGCTAAATCTTCAATTACATACTGTGCTGCAATACCAACATGATAAGCTGATCCACACGCAACAATATAAATCTGACTGATTTCTTTTATATCTTCTTCAGAAAGCCCCACATTTGATAAATCAATAAAATCCTCTTTCACAACAGAATTAATTGTATCACCTACAACCTTTGGCTGTTCATGGATTTCTTTCATCATAAAATGTTCATATCCAGCTTTTTCTGCTGCTTCTGCATTCCAGTCAATAGTTTTTAATTCTTTCTCAATTTCATCTCCATCAAGATTATAGAAAGTAATTTCACCTTTTCTTACACGAGCCATCTCCATGTTACCAATATAATATACATTTCTTGTATATTTTAAGATAGCAGGTACATCAGACGCAATATAAGATTCCCCATCTTCTACTCCGAGAATCATCGGACTATCTTTTCTTGCAACATATATTTCTTCTGGGTATTCATTAAACATTACTGCCAAAGCATAAGAGCCACGAATACGAACCATAGCATGATTAATTGCATCTACTGGTGTTCCTTCATATTTTGTATAATAATAATCAATAAGTTTAACTGCAACTTCTGTATCTGTATCGGAATAAAATGTATACCCTTTTCTCACAAGCTTTTCTTTTAATTCCTGATAATTTTCAATAATGCCATTATGTACTGCTACAATATTTCCATCATCACTTCTATGAGGATGAGCATTATTTTCCGATGGTTCTCCATGAGTTGCCCATCTGGTGTGACCAATTCCACATGAACCAATTACTGCCTTCCCATCATTGGTTTTTTCAGCAAGAATTTTAAGTCGTCCCTTTGCTTTTACAATATCAACATCCCTATCTCCATCACGAACTGCAATTCCTGCAGAGTCATAACCACGATATTCTAACTTAGACAAGCCCTCTAATAAAATAGGTGCTGCCTGTTCTTTACCTGTAAATCCTACAATCCCACACATAATTATTTACTCCCTTTTACTCGTAATCTTGCCTTATAATAAATCTTTTATCTGTCTCTTATACACATCTCCGAGCCCACGA
>ENA-OYCN01001149-OYCN01001149.1-human-gut-metagenome-genome-assembly--contig:-NODE-1149-length-10662-cov-5.667672_pt1 | contig 10662 bp, 9 predicted proteins | sample MGYA00244665_ERZ652871 | MGnify/ENA primary metagenome ERZ652871 (study PRJEB26926, sample SAMN06164731) | human gut metagenome | biome: ENVO:00009003; feature: ENVO:2100002; material: ENVO:00002003...
TCTCGTGGGCTCGGAGATGTGTATAAGAGACAGGAAAAATATACTCAAATCGTTTGTCCCAAATAGAAAGTAAATCCAAATCATGTTTTTCTCTATTGATGTTTGCAAAGTCAATGAGAATTTTGATTACCGAATTTGTAACCTGCAATAGCTTGGAAATACATTCATTAGTATTTAAAAACGATGTATAATGAACATAGAAGCTCTTTTTGCAAGGTATTTCATTGAACTTTGAAAGTAACTTATTCCAATCGGGATGGGCAAACATATTTCCACCCAACAGATGAAGTTCAAATACATTTAAAAATTTTATTTTATCAAAAATGGTTTCTAGTTGCCTAAAAGACAAAGTACTTTCACTTTTATGACACCAACATGTTTGTTTATAGATTGATTCGCAATCTGGACATGAATTATTGCATTGCCCTGTCAACTCTATAAATATATCTGTTAAATTGCGTAACACATTGTCACCAAAAATATCAGAAGACTCTGTTCGTTCTACATCTTCACTGATATTTACTCTAGGAACCACCACTATGGGTTTTTGAGGAAAAATTTCCCTGTCAAATAGAGTGCCACAAAATTTTGTTTGCATTGAATTTACAAATTCCAAGATTGAAGGTTCGTTTAAGAATTCTTCATCTATTGAAATACAATATAAATTTTCGGGTGAGATAAGCTTATCTATAAAAGAAGACATTAGTGGAGTGCAATTATAGGTATATCCATGTCCACTTAGGGTATTATAAACTAATACAGATGATTCCTTTTTCCAAAGGAAAACATACGTTTCAATAATAAACCAATACTTTTTCATGCGAATATCATTTTATTAATTTGTTCAAAGAAAGTAGGATTCTCTTCAAGTACCCCAAACAGTTTTGAAAGATAACTGCGATAACTGATTTCATCCATTTTTACACGACATACTGGTACTCCGTCTTTCATGGGAAATTGCAAGAAGCATTCACCGCAGTTTTCTATTAGATAACAATCTTTACATTGAAGTCTCATTTTTTCATAAAAGCCATTGTATTTACAGGCTATCTTTTCAAAATCCAAATGTACTTCCTTATCCACTGTTCCCAATACATGTTGTAAGCTGATTCTTTCACAAGTCAGTAGTCTGTTATCGGCTGTTATAAATATTTTTTTAAAGAAAGGCAGGCAAGTTCCGGTAGGTATTTGTTTCTTTTGTTTAACGGAGCCATACAATACTTCACAATAATGTTTATAGGCATTATCTAATTGGTAATAAAAAAAGAAGCCTATTTCTTTGAACATTGGTGATCTGTCTTGTCTTTGGTTCATCATTTCACGTGATTCTTGATAAGAGTTCACTAACTCTTGAAAATCTTCTCTTTTATTGTCGTTTAACTCAGTTTGCGATATAGTTTCTATCAATGGTATCTTTCCAAATTCATTAAATATAAAGGTATGTACTTCATTTACAGAAGAATATTTGTTTAATACAGAGTTGAATTCTACTTTTTTTTGAAAATAATCTTGATATTCCTGTTGCAATTCCTTTATATTATTGAATACAGTTTTGAAAGAAGGACTTCCATCTGCCTTGACTCTTAGCATATTATGGGTTTCGTTGCCATCCAAGCTAATCAATAAGGAGAAGTTATGTTCAACGATAAATCTTTTATATTTATGGAGTAATACTGCATTCGTAGTCATGCTATAAGCAAATATCAGACCTGTCTTTTTTTTAATGTTCTCACATATATGGATGATTTTCTCTATTAAAGGAAAATTAACAAGAGGCTCTCCGCCGTAAAAGCCAATTTGGATGGTGTGTCCATACGACAGATTCTTATTTGAAGTCCAATAGGACAATAAGTAGTTCAATACGATTTCTACAGTTTCCTGAGACATATTTTGTTTTTCTACTTTATCAGTATACATATCTCCGTAACAACAGTATCGGCATTGTAAATTACAATTCCCTGTCACTTGAAAGAGAATATTATCTATTGATGCTACCTGCTTTTCTACGATTTGGGCTGATATCGTTCCATTGATGAAATTTGTTTCGTCAATATCTTCAAAAAAACCTTTTTCTCGTAGAAACAGGTATTTGTCGAGTTGTATTTTTTTATCAGCATCACTAATTTTAAAATCCTTTATCTTGGCAAACAAAACGTCTTTTTCATCATTTTTATCTACTCCTTTTAGTGTTTCAATAATAGGATGAACGTTTAGTAAAGTTGACTTTTTGCTATTATATAAATAACAATTTCCTCCTGAAGTTTTAGTAAAAGTATATGCTTTCATTTTGTCTTTAGATGAGCTATGATTAATATCGGGTTATCGTCTTCGTGTACACGTTTCATTAAGTCTAGGAGAAGTGGGCTGACTGTGTTTCCTTTCTCCTTTTCTTCGTTGATGAATTCTTGTAGTTTATAGGGCCAGATGGCATCTACCATCTTGTTGTTACAGATACCCAACCTAGGCCAGAAGGTCTTCATACCTCCGAGGTCGTCAATAATCTTGTTTACGCCAAAGGTCTCGCCGGTCTTCTTGTTATAGACAGCCAGCACCGGAGGGGTAAACGGCAAGTTGCGGAGTTCAGCCCACATTCTGCGCATGTATACATCAAGAAAGACAAAATCATCGGTTTCATATACGACAGGCACCACATATTTGCCATCCATTATCTTGAGGATTTCCGCAGACTCTGTAGTTCCGTTCTTGTAGGCCTGAAAAGCCTCTGCACATAAAGCACCGTATTCTATATATACCGTTTCCTTGGCAATTCGCAATTCGTCTTTCAGTTCTACCACCCAGCGCGGGGAAAGTGTGGTGGAGTTTACCGTGAAAATCGTGTCAGTATAGAAATTATAAAAAAGTACCGTATCCTTGTAGAAAGTAGTGAGCTTACCGTGTGCTTCAATCTGTGCATTGTTGACCAATCCCGGTTCGGGAGAAGGCATCATGGCGCGTTTGGCCACAAACTTGTAGTCGGTATCCATGAAATACATCGTGTCGGGAAAGTTATAGAACATCAGGTTGTCTCCTGCAGGAGCAAGACATACCATGTGAGAAAAACCTGTCCCTTGTTCTTCCAATGACTCAGCTGTATTCCATGTGCGCTCTTTGCCGGTACAGTTCCCATTCCGGTCATACTCTATTATTTTATACCCATTTCCATAAAAAAAACCTTTGTGATAGATTATATTAGCGTATATGGCCGCTACATCTTCACAAGGTCCTTGCCCTACCCGGCCGATGCTACGTATGAATTTTCCTTTCCAGTCATAGCACTGGTTGCAATAAAAAATATGTTCTGGGGACAAGTTGAAACACATCCGTTTTATAACTTGTACCATACCGTTCGGAGTCGTTTCCATCGGGATATAGCTTATACTGTCCACCAATTCCGAAAGCAACATTTCCTCCCTTGCATTTTCTATGGCAGCAGACAAATGAATGATATTGTCTTTTCTTTCCGGTTGGGTGGCAGTTTTTTGGTTTCCCGAACTGCAAGCCATGAAGCAGAGGAGTGATATGCTGTATACAAATATTATTTTCATGGTTTTGATGATATTGGCTTTGTTAAACAAACTATTGCTTATTAAAAAATAAGCAATAGTTCTCGATGCTATAACAATTTGGACAAACTGTTATTTCTCATTTTACGGGAGTCCTTTAAAAAGACGTAGTCGCTTTGGCATGTGAAGCTTCATGCTTTAATCCTGTTCCCGAATAGTAGTAATTACTGAAAGAACAATAGCAAGAGCATTTGCCTTGTCCCTCGTTAGCTTTTAGATTATCATCGCCAAAAGCACAATAATTTCCACCATAAATGTGCGACATTTCGCGCAGTTCCAAGTTGGATTTATTCAAACCATTCAACTTGATTGAGTTCAGTTTTTTCATAAATTATCACTTTTAAAATTAATAAATAAAACGTTTATAATAACAGGTTAATTCTGTCTCGCATATAAGCTAAACGATAGCGTTTCTCATACCGTTCTCTACAGTTTTTAGCCATGCGTTCTTTTTGACCACATGCTAATATATTTAAGAGAGCATTTACTATTTCTGTTTCTTTTAGGAAAGGTGTTCCATCAATTCTTTTTCTTATCTTTACCTTATATCCATGCACACCATCTTCTATCATTTCTGATATCCCAGGAGTTGTAGTTCCAATGATAGGTAAACCAAACATCAGCATTTCTATCACTGTATAGCTACATTGCTCCATTAGCGAAGGTAATACACCTATATCGGCAATTTGATATAATAAGTATAATTCTTTATGGGGTAATTTACCAACAAAAGTTATTTTAGAACAGTATCTACTCTCGTAAATATATTTAGACAAATCTCCGTCTCCGGCTATTACTAGACGGCAATCTGGATTTTTCTTTAATAACATGCGGAATGCTTTAATCAAATAGCCCAAGCCTTTTTCTTCTACCAAACGACCTGCATAAAGAATGATTTTTTCATGTTTAGGTAAACCTAAAGATTTTTTAACTCTTTCTTTTTGGCGTTTGTTCAGTATTACACCGTTATCTTCCATTCCATTGGGTATTACAACGCTGTCATGCTTATTCAATTCATATTCTTGGCTTAATACTTTTTGAGTATAAGCAGATAAAAAAATTACCCGATTGGCAAGCCGTAGCATTTTCCCACTATCCATATAGTCTTTTAATACAAATAATACAAAGCTGTTCTCTTGGTAGTGTTCATTAAGTATTGTATGCATTTTCCCAATATTTCCTTTCAACGCGAACATCCAATTTACAAAATGTACCGTTACCCAAATAACAGAGCGTGGCGATAACTCTTTTATTTTTGCAGCCAAAGCATACTGTTGTAAATAATTAAAACAAAATATATTCATATCATTTTCACAAATAGTAGAACATAGTTTATATGCCACAGCCATATAATAATCTTCGGCCTTATGGTATAAGGCTTTATAATGTAATGGAAAGCGCAAATGATTAAAACCATTCGTTTGGCTTTCTGTTACTTCATCTATAGAATTATCTGATTCTACAATGGTTACAGACAACAGAGGACTTACTTTCAAACACTGTTTTATTTGCCTGATATAAGTCCCTATTCCGTAATCTTCCGTATTAGCTCTATCAATTATCAAATAGATATGTTTCATTTCGTCAAATCTCCATCATCAATTTCATTCCTATTCCTGCACAACCGTCTTTTAGTCCTATTCCACAGTTCCATATATTCCCTTTATATAATAGAGTATCAGACAAGTTTAAGCAAGAACGTAAAGAAAATATATCGCTTTCTATTATTTTACCTTCAAACCATTTTATATAATTGTTTAGAAAAACATGTTCTTCTTCATCCTCTTTTTGAATTATTTTTGCTATATCATACAATTCATTTAAGTAATTTTTATCAAAAAGGATGTCTAACGGATGCGTTGTTAATCGTACTAACACATATAAAAAAATTCCCTCTATTCCTGATGCTAGACTTTTGTCTGTAATTCTTCGTGTATCTCGTTCCATAACTTTTTCATCAATATTTCGTAGAATTTCATAAGTATTTCCTTTTATAAATTTTTGTTTGAAAAGATATTCTACCGTCCATCCTATGCCACAATAACCATTGGCAAGGTCACAGGGTAGTTGTTCATGAACTGTTTCACAGACTTCATCCAATAGTTCATCAGCAAATTTTTCATAAATAGTCTTCTGTACAAACCGTGAGTAATGATAAAAGAAAGCGATAATACCAAGTTTTCCATAATAAAGTCCTATATCCTGTATAGAATTACTGGACATTATTAAATGGTTGGTAATACGATTTAATGTATCTAATTGGGAGAATTGTGTCTTACTCATGGTTATATCATATATCATCTAAAAGTACTTTTTAAAATTCAAATCTATCAGTTGAAAATGTATCTGTTCTACAGATTCTTTGAATACCGTGTGATAAAAGAGTTTAAATTATCTCCTATTCTATGCGGATAATTCCCTGCATATAACTACTTCCTTTTTTTAGTTGTATAGTATACTCTCCTTTATTCCAATTATCAATAAGAATGGGATAAGTGGTATACTCTGAAACGGTAGTTACATTATAATAAATAACATTACCCAAAGAGTCTTTTATTATCACTTCCAAATCATTTAATTCCTTTTCGGAATAGATATAGATGTTCTGTTCGTCTATGGATAGCTGAGGGGCAAATGAAATAGAACGATCGTCTTCAATGTCCCATGTACCTTCAATAGAGACCAGTGTGTTCTCTGCCATTAACTTATATGGAAAGAGAAGAAGAAAAGCTGTTAATACTAATACTGCATTTTTCATATTTTGCATTTCGTTTTAAAGTTTAGGCAAATATGAAAAAAGATTTTAATGTATCATCAAGAACTGGTACACTTTTAGTACACAGATGACTTCTTGTACTTTCTAAAGTACACAATTAGTACACTACAGGTTATAATCTACTGTAAATCAGAGATAAAAGCATCCAGTTTCTCGGTAGAGTTTTGTTCTCCCAGTAGTCTCTTTGCAAGGCGGGTGCGAGCATTACTTATGGCAGCTTTGGTGCGATTGGTGAAAATGGCAATATGGGTTGGTGGAATTGAAATCTTCATTAGATAGCATATTTGCAGTTCGATGACTGATAATTTTGGAGATAACTCATATAGGTGCTTGCTGAAGTTGGGATAGGCGGTATCAACCTCTTTTTGTAGCTCTGACCACTTCTCTTCAGTTATTTTGCTGTCTGCCTTGGTACATGCCTGATGGAAAAAATGATAGATGGAAGTCTGACGCAGGGAGTCTTGTAAAACTTTTTGTTTTTTTAGACAGGCGATAATTTCTTTGTTTTTAGCTTCCAGTTCCTCTTTTTGAGCCAGGAGCAAGTTTTGCAGGGCTTTTGCTTGCTCTAATTCTTCCTTTTGCGCTTTCAATAGTGTTTCCTTTTCTGTTATTTTTCCTTCTTGCTCAACTAGCTTTTGCTCTAATTCTTTTACTCGTGGTTCTGTTTCTATTTGTTTTTGCTCTAATTCTTTTATTTTGCAGATGTTTTCTTCATGGGCTTTCATGCTCATTGCTTCTTGTTCTTCTTTTAGTTTGCTAAGCTTGTGCATTTGTAGGCGAGTGTTTTGTACTTTCTTTTTATAATGGAAATAGACACTGATAGCTACCCCCATGATGACCACAGATATACAGCCAAGTATCCATAAGAAAGTATTCTTCTTTTCATTTTCCAACAGGAGTGTATAGTTCTCTTTCTGGATGTGCTGATAATTATACAGGGAGTTTATTTTGGCAATCGCTTCTGTTCGGGTAATCTTCTTAATGGAGTCTGCCAACAGTTGAGCCCGCCGGATATAGGTTATGGCTTGAGGATAATTGTGTTTTTGAATCTCAATGGATGATAAATGTCGGTAGGCACTATGCTGTTTGTAAATATCACCATATTCTATGGCTTGATGCAGGTAATAACAGGCGGAGTCCCATCGGTTTTCACCCCGATAGACATCGCCTAATACCAACAGGGCATTTGCCATATCCGGTTGATGCTTGAGGGCAGTGATAAGCATTCGTTTGGCGGAATCGGCTTTTACCAAGCTATAATAGTAAAAGCTGCCTAATTCTCCTAAAATGCGATATGCTTTATGAGGACTGCGAGCGGATAATGTTGTGCGGTATGCTTTTTGATAATAATGAAGCGCACTGTCCTTTTGATGTTTGGCATCATACATGCGTGCAATATCTCTTAATGCATAGGAGATTTTGTCTTTTTTCCCTTGTGCCAGATAACAGTTTACCGATTCCCTGTTGGCTTGCAATGCTTCATCGTAAAGCCCTTGATAAGCAAACAAGGTTCCCATTTGATTATAGGTTCGTGCCATTAAATCGGCGGATTGCTTCTTGTCGGCGGGCGACAGTTCCTTGCTCCGGCTAATCACTTCATGGAAGGCATCCAAAGCACTCGGGGCATCATGCAGGTCGCGATATACACTGCCTTGATAATAGTATGCCTCCATTTGTTTGTTCTTGTCGCCATACTTATTATAGAATTTCACAATAAGGTTAATAAGCGAATCGGAGATATGGCGGGTATATAACTTGTCTTCTGCTTTAATGGTGAGTAAATGATAGTACATTTGCGTTTCTTCGGGTTCACACCGGATACTGTCTTTCAGTAAAGAGAGATAATGCAGGGCGCTGTCGGGGGCTGTTTCCACACAGCTTTGGGCTTGCTCCATGAAAAGCGGATAAGACCGATAGTGGCGCGAACACCCCAATGACAGACTTATCCCAATGAATAATATGAAAACTAAACATGCCTTCATCAAGAGGCAAAGATATGAAAGTTTTATTAAAAGCAATATTTTTCTTCAAAAAAACTTTATCTTTGTCCAAATGAAAATCCAATAGACTGAAATACATAAAACTATGGCAAAAGAATTAGAATTAAAGTACGGCTGCAATCCCAATCAAAAGCCGTCACGCATCTTTATGCAAGAAGGAGAATTGCCCATCGAGGTATTGAACGGACGCCCCGGATATATTAATTTTCTGGATGCATTCAATAGCTGGCAGTTAGTAAAGGAACTCAAAGAAGCCACCGGACTACCTTCGGCTGCATCTTTCAAACACGTCAGCCCCGCCGGAGCTGCTGTCGGCATAGAAATGAGTGAAACACTGAAGAAAATTTATTTTGTAGACGACCTTCCTCTCACCCCATTGGCAACAGCATACGCGCGTGCACGAGGCGCCGACCGTATGTCTTCTTACGGAGATTTCATTGCTTTAAGCGATACATGCGATGAAGCAACCGCACGGCTCATCAACCGTGAAGTATCGGATGGTGTCATTGCTCCCGACTATACGCCTGAAGCGCTCGAAATCTTGAAAAACAAACGTAAAGGTACTTATAACGTCATCAAGATTGACCCGTCTTACCGTCCTGCCCCTATTGAACACAAGGATGTGTTTGGTATTACTTTTGAACAAGGACGTAACGAAATCAAACTGGACGAAAGCTTGCTGACTAATATTCCGACAAAGAACCAACACTTCACGGAAGAGGCCAAACGCGACCTGATTATCGCCCTTATCACCCTAAAATATACACAAAGTAATTCTGTATGTTATGTGAAAGACGGTCAAGCTATCGGTATCGGTGCCGGACAGCAAAGCCGTATCCATTGCACCCGACTGGCAGGCAACAAGGCTGACATCTGGTATCTGCGCCAACACCCTAAAGTAATGAACTTGCCATGGATAGAAAAAATCCGCCGTGCCGACCGCGACAATACTATTGATGTGTATATCAGCGAAGACCACGATGACGTATTGGCTGACGGAGTTTGGCAACAATTCTTTACCGAAAAACCTGAAGTACTGACGCGTGAAGAAAAACGCGCATGGCTGGATACAATGAAAGGAGTTTCACTGGGGTCGGACGCTTTCTTCCCATTTGGCGACAACATAGAACGCGCACATAAAAGCGGAGTGGAGTACATTGCACAAGCCGGAGGTTCCGTACGCGATGATCACGTTATCGATACTTGTGACAAATATGGAATTACCATGGCATTTACAGGTGTCCGCTTGTTCCACCATTAATTATTGAAAAAATAAAGAAAGGGGGAGGGTATCAAAACTAAAATGGTCTACAAATCGTCAACTGTAGGGGCAGGATTTGCCTGCCCGAACCAACGGTCACGACCTTGGAAATAATACACAAAACATTTTCGGGCAAGCAAACCTCTTTCCTACTAACAAAATGACATCATTATCAACGTTTTGACACAATCCCCCTCCCGACAAGTTTTAAACCTATGTCTAAAAATCGATTAGAAAATATAGTGGAAACCGAAGCTCAGCTCATCAGTATCTAAATCCAAACCGAAGTTTTTCGTTTTAGTTCCCATGGGAGTTTCATCCTGTGAATATCCTAAGAAACCATACTTAGCAACCAAACAAAAACGGTCAGACAGCTTAATTGCCAATCCCGGCTTCAAACCAATGTTCCAAGAATTTGCAGCATCGCTTCCCTTTACTTTAGCTGTAGAAAAGCCGAATCCTCCATCTACAAATAATTTGATTAAATCACTCTGCAGAAAAGAATAGCGAGCATAAGGAGCAATGGTAAAAGTGTTGGTCTTCAAATCGCCCGTTTTGCTATACTGATACCCCACAACTGTACCAATCGACCAATTCTCATCCAGTTCATAACCTATTTCAGGCAAGAGCTTGATAGTAGTAGTCTTTAATTCGGCATCACTATTTTCAGTCTTAACAGAACTGAAACCCAAAGTTCCACCTACATAAATCTGCGCCTGTGCAGCAGTAGCCATAATAGCCACAATACACACCAATACAATCTTTTTCATCTTTCTTTTGTTCTCAAAATTAAACATTAACCTATTTGTTACATAGAAGGAATCAGCACCCTTCTGTATTGTGCGGCGCAAAGGTATCGTTTATATTTATGTTATGCAACATAAATACTTCCTTTTTCAAAAGATTTATTATGAAATAAGGGATAAATCGTTAATATCTAATAATTAACAAAGCACTAACTATTTTACTTTCCTTTATGGCGATTAGCACGTTTTTTTCGGATATCGGCTTTCATTTTGGCCGAACCCGAGCCATGAAGTCCGGTGATATAACTTTTCTTCT
>ENA-OYCN01001176-OYCN01001176.1-human-gut-metagenome-genome-assembly--contig:-NODE-1176-length-10466-cov-3.738354_pt1 | contig 10466 bp, 7 predicted proteins | sample MGYA00244665_ERZ652871 | MGnify/ENA primary metagenome ERZ652871 (study PRJEB26926, sample SAMN06164731) | human gut metagenome | biome: ENVO:00009003; feature: ENVO:2100002; material: ENVO:00002003...
CGTCGAGTCTCGTGGGCTCGGAGATGTGTATAAGAGACAGCTTAAATATAAAACAGCTTCTCTGTTTCAATATTGGCATTTTCTACAATGTTTACATTTTGTGTGCCGTTTTCACCTGCCGGGAATGCAAACACCTGATAAATGAACACATTGACACGCTCGCCCTCTGTGATCGATGCCTCCTCTAACCTGCGGTTTGCCACAAGCAGCACATCATGTACTCTTACATGAAGTTCGACCTCTCTGCCGCGAAACATCACGCGCTCCACAACACCTTCCTCCACGGAAGAAGAAAAGCGGCTCTGCTCTGTCTTTTTTGTGACACTCACATGTTCCGGTCTCACCACCGCATGAAGCCCCTCACCTAATTCCTCATACCCATGGAAGCTGGTGATATTGCTGATTCTGGTCGGACTTCCCATGAACTCTGTGACAAACGGTGTCTTCGGCTGGCTGTAGATTTCGATCGGCGTTCCCGCCTGTTCGATATGTCCATGGTTGGTTATGATGATCTCATCTGCAACCTCAATTGCCTCATCCTGATCGTGCGTGACAAAAATGCTGGTGATGCCGACTCTCGTAATCATCTCCCGAAGCCAGCTTCGAAGTTCCTGACGTACTTTTGCGTCAATGGCTGCAAACGGTTCATCTAAAAGAAGAAGTTCCGGGTTCGGCGCTAAGGCTCTCGCAAATGCAACCCTCTGTCTCTGTCCGCCGGATAACTGGTTCGGATAGCGCTTCTCAAATCCCTTTAACCCGACTAATTCCACCAGTTCATCCACACGCCGTCTGATATCTGCCTTTTTCCATTTTTTTACATCCAGTCCAAATGCTATGTTATCATATACGGTCATGTAGCGGAACAGCGCATAGTTCTGAAACACAAATCCGATCCCGCGCTCACTCGCCGGTACATCATTGACGACTCTTCCATCAATGATGATCTCCCCCGAATCCGCATGTTCTAATCCGGCAAGCATTCGAAGGATCGTCGTCTTTCCGCTGCCACTCGGTCCGAGCAGCCCGATCAGCTTTCCTTTTCCAATTCCAAAATTGATGTCGTCGGATGCCTGAAAATCTTTATACTTTTTATTCACATGCCTAAGTTCTACATAATTTTGTTCCGCCATAATCCGCTCCATTTCCAGTAGTACATTTACTGCCATGCTGCACCAGCTGCTATGATGCCTTAACTGCGCTGCTGTTACTTTTCTTCTCTGGCAGCCCTGCCTACGCTTCTTTGCCCTTGTGCTCCAACACACTCCGAAGCACTAAGATCACGACTGCCATACACACTAAGATCGCCGATACCGCAAACGCTCCGGTAAAATCATATCCCTGATACAAAAGTTCAATGTAAAGCGGCATCGTATTTGTTTTTCCCTGAAGGTGACCGGACAAAACAGATACCGCACCAAACTCTCCCATCGCTCTTGCCGTACAGAGCACGATTCCGTAAAGCAATGCCCATTTGATATGTGGGAAGGTAATTTTCCGGAAAATCGTAAATCCGTTTGCTCCCATCAGTGCAGCCGCTTCCTCCTCGTCGGTACCAAGTGTGGAGAGCACCGGGATGATCTCCCTCGATATAAACGGAAATGTCACAAACACTGTTGCAACCACGATTCCCGGTACCGCAAAGATCATTTTGATCCCCGCCGACCGCAGATACTCATAAAGGATACTCTGCCGTCCAAAGGTCAGGATATAGATCAGTCCGGCAATAACCGGTGAGATTGTAAGCGGAAGATCAATCAGCGTTGACAAGATCTTTTTGCCATGAAACTGGAATCGCGTGATACACCAGGATGCCGCAATTCCAAATATGGTGTTGACCACCACCGCGATCAGCGTTACTTCCAATGTAAGACCGATTGCCTTTAATGCATAATAATCGGTGACTGACGCCACGAATACTTTAATGCCCTCCCCAAACGCTGTGACAAGGACGTAGGTGAGCGGCAGGATCAACATCACTATGAGAAATAATGTGCTGATACCGATTAAGATCCATTTAAGTGGCCCTGAATTTTTTCTGATCTCCATAGCTTTCTCCTTCCTGTGATCTGATTTCTGCAAAACCTGACAGATATTCTGCCTGTCTCCATACATCTATCCTGCAATTTAGCTGCTATGCAACCTGGCTGCTATGTAACCTGGTTGCTATGCAATTCCGCTGACGATCTTTGACGCCCGGCTTTGCAGCCATGCATTGATAAAAAGGATCACAAACGCTGCCGCTAACATGACAAGCGCGATCGAAGTTGCACTCGCATAATCAAATTCCTGAAGCTTTGACATGATCATCAGCGGTGCGATCTCTGTCTCATAAGGGGTATTTCCTGCAATAAATACCACGCTTCCATATTCGCCAAGTCCTCTCGCAAAGGACATCGTAAATCCGGCGATCAGGGATGGTAAAATCTCCGGCAGGATCACACGGAACATCGTCTGCCTGCTGTTTGCGCCGAGGATATTTGCCGCCTCCTCATACTGGATATCTATTTTTTCCAAAACCGGCTGCACCGCCCGCACAACAAACGGAATTCCGATAAACACCAGCACCACGATGATTCCGAGTCTTGTATACGCGATCTTAATTCCGAACTTCTGAAAAAATGCTCCTACCCAGCCCTCCGTCGTGGTCAGGTGTGTCAGTGCGATACCGGCAACTGCGGTCGGCAGTGCAAAAGGAAGTTCGATGATGCCATCCATGATCGCTTTTCCGGGAAAATCATATCTTACAAGCACCCAGGCGATGATCATACCCATGACCGCATCGATCGCCGCCGCCACGAATGCAGTAAAAAAACTGACTGCATAGCTCGATAACACACGCGGTCTTGTGATTGTATCAAGAAATTCAGGAAATGAAAGTTTTGCTGAAAATACAACCAGCGAACATAACGGAATAATCACGATCAGTCCAAGCATTGTTATGGTAATTCCAAAAGACAGTCCAAAACCCGGTATGACTCTTTTATTTTTACTTTTACGCATGCAATCCTCCCTCTTCACTACCTGTTACGTTCATAGATCGTGTCAAAGATACCGCCATCCGAAAAATGTTTCTCTATCACAGCATCCCATCCGCCAAAGTGACTGATATCTGCCATAGCAACATCCGTCACCATCCATTTTCCATCAGAAGGAACTTCTGTGATCTCATGTGTTCCCTCCTCCGTGTAAAACTGTTTTGCAATGTCCTGATCTGCCGGACGGTAATAATTTTCTCCTGCAAGCTTCTGTGCTTCATCGGAATACAGGTAATTCAAATATTCCTCCGCAACAGCCCGGCTGCCTCTTCTGTCAACCACTTCATCTACAACAGCTACCGTCGGCTGACAAAGCACCGATGCCGATGGAACAACGATCTCGTATTCTCCCGGTTCCTCCTGCATGGATAAAAATGCTTCATTCTCCCATGCAATCAGGACGTCACCCTGGCCATTCTCAATGAATGTGGTCGTTGAACCGCGTGCCCCGGAATCTAAGACCAGCACATTCTGATATAGTGTTTTCATATGCTCTGTGATGTTTTCCTCACTCTCGCCCTGTCCTTCAAAATAGTACCATGCCGCGAGATAATTCCACCTTGCTCCACCGGAAGTCTTTGGGTTCGGAGTGATAACACTGACATCCGATCTTAAAAGGTCATCCCAGTCTTTGATCTGTTTTGGATTTCCCTTTCTCACAAGGAATACGATCGTTGAGGTATAGGGAGCACTGTCGTCCGGAAACTCTGATGTAAATCCCGGATCGATCAGCCCGGAATCGGAGATCGTCTTGATATCACCCTCTAATGCAAGTGTTACCACATCGGCGTCAAGGCCGTTCGCAACCTCCAATGCCTGTTTTCCGGAACCGCCATGGGACTGGATGATCCTTACCTTCTGCCCGGTCTGCTCTTCCCAGTGTTTTTCGAACAAGGTATTGTAGGCCTGATATAATTCTCTGGTCGGATCGTAGGAAACATTGACGATCTCTACTGTATCCGCATCTGCCACACTGCCGCATCCGGCGAATGTTCCCATTGCAAGCATTGCTGCTGCAAGGATTGCTGCCATCCTCTTTCTCATTGTCCCTCCACTCCGTAAAACCTGCGTCACGCACAGGTAAAATCTGTGTCTGCTGTCCTGTAAAACTGTCTTAATATCTTATCATCTGTTCCTTTATTTTTTCTTTTTCATATATTTCCTATAAGATTACTAGGATTATAACTTTAGTTCGCTGATGTGTCAAGATATAATTGGAAAATTTTTTCAATTATTTATGGGGTTGTGTATTTCAAAAGATGTGCTCTGATTACAGATTAAAAAATGACAAAAAAAATGAAACCTGGGGTCAGGTTCCATTTTTAGGAGAAGGTATTTTTACTATGGGGTATAGCAAAAACTATATATAATGTATTGGGGGGTTTTTACGGTTATTATAATAGCATGCCCCCGCAAATAAGTGTGCACAAAGTTCACAATTTTTCATCATTGTTTTTATGCATATTGTACAGTACCTTGGTATTATATTTTTGTGAGAACAGAAAAATATGCACAATTACTTATCAAATAACGCCTCAAACTCCTTCTGGCTGATTTTTTCTTTCTCCAAAAGAAGGTTTGCACAGGCATCTAATACATCACGGTGATCCATGATCATCTGCTTTGCTTTTGCGTAACACTCATCGATGATGCGCTTGATTTCCTGATCGATTGCACTTGCCACGCCCTCACTGTATCCTCTGGTGTGTGCAAGGTCGCGTCCGATGAATACCTCATCATCATCGTTGTCATAGCAGATCAGACCGATGTTATCCGACATACCGTATTTGGTAACCATGGCTTTTGCCATCTGTGTCGCCTGTTTGATATCCTGTGATGCCCCGGTTGTAATATCATCAAATACCAGTTCTTCCGCCACACGTCCGCCAAGTGATACGACGATATCCTGTAACATCTTGCCCTTCGTGTTGAACATCTCATCCTTTTCCGGCAGAGGCATCGTATATCCTGCTGCACCGCTTCCGGTCGGAATGATCGATACCGAATAGACAGGTCCCACATCCGGTAATAAGTGGAATAAAATCGCATGACCGGATTCATGGAATGCCGTGATCCGTTTCTCTTTGTCAGAGATCACACGGCTCTTCTTCTCTGCGCCGATGCCCACTTTTACAAAAGATTTTTTGATATCATCCTGCTTGATATACGCACGGTTCTCTTTTGCAGCAATAATTGCCGCTTCATTCAACAGATTCTCAAGATCCGCACCGGTAAATCCCGCTGTGGTCTGTGCGATCTGTTTTAAATCAACATCATCGCCCAGCGGCTTGTTCTTCGCATGTACGCCAAGGATTTCCTCCCTTCCGCGTACATCCGGACGGCCGACGACCACTTTACGGTCAAAACGTCCCGGACGCATGATCGCCGGGTCTAAGATATCCACACGGTTGGTTGCAGCCATGACAATGATACCCTCATTGACACCAAATCCGTCCATCTCAACAAGCATCTGGTTTAAGGTCTGCTCACGCTCATCGTGACCGCCGCCCATACCGGTTCCTCTTCGTCTGGCCACTGCATCGATCTCATCGATGAAAATGATACACGGCGCATTTTTCTTTGCTTCCTCGAAAAGGTCGCGGACTCTCGATGCACCGACACCGACGAACATCTCGACAAATTCCGAAGCGGACATCGAGAAAAACGGTACGTGCGCCTCACCGGCTACGGCTTTGGCAAGCAGTGTTTTTCCGGTTCCAGGAGGGCCTACAAGAAGCGCTCCTTTCGGAAGTTTTGCACCGATTGTCGTGTATTTTCCAGGGTTATGCAGGAAATCCACAACCTCCTGGAGCGATTCTTTTGCCTCGTCCTGTCCCGCAACATCGCGGAATGTCACGCCGGTTTCTTTCTGTACGTAGGCCTTTGCTCTGCTCTTTCCTACGCCCATGACTCCGCCGCCTTTGTTCATGCTGCGCATCACCCATACCATGACAGCGACAAGCATCACAACCGGCAGAATGACGGTCAGCAATGTGTAAATGATCGTTCCGGTAGAATCCGGCGGATCTTTGTGGTACGTAATGCCTTTCTCCTGTAACAGATCGACCAGCTCCTGCTCATCTCCCATCATCGTTACCTGATAGGTGATTCCCTCCGATTTCTGGTCTTTCGGCGTTACGGTCAGTGTTCCCGATTTCAAGACAACTTCCTGCACTTCATCGTTGTTTACCATATCCAGGAATTTGCTATAGTCAAGATCCTCGGAAGTAATTCCCCCAAGGGCATTGTTCAGAAGTCCCATCACCATCAGGCTGACGAGGAGGCAGATCAGGATAATGAGTATCGTCTGTCTGTTTTTCGGTCCTCCCCCGGAGCCGTTTTCTGGTTCCCGGTTCTGATTTTTTCTATCGTCCATGCTTTTCCTCCTTGTATGTCAAACCGCCCCTCTTTTTTTACGGACACTTTAACTCTTATATTATATCGGATTCCCTCTTAATTAGCAAGCCGGACTTTGTGAAAAAAGACTGAATTTATCTATACAAAAACGGCCCGCCGACACTCTTTCAAGTATCGGCGGACCGCCAGATAACACTCACATTACATTAGTCGTTATATCCGTTCGGATTCTTCTGCTGCCAGTTCCAGGAATCGGCACACATCTCCTCGATGCCGTACTCAGCCTCCCAGCCAAGCTCCTCTTTTGCTTTGTCGCATTTGGAGTAGCAGGTTGCGATATCACCGTCACGGCGCGGTTTGATTTCGTATTTCAGCGGATGGCCGCATGCTTTCTCGAATGCGTGGATCACATCGAGTACGCTGTAGCCTTTGCCGGTTCCGAGGTTGTAAATGGAAACGCCCTCGTTGTCAGCCAGTTTCTGGATGGCTTTTACATGGCCGCGTGCCAGGTCAACAACATGGATGTAATCGCGGACACCAGTTCCGTCCGGAGTATCGTAGTCATCACCAAAAACGCCGATGCACTCGAGTTTTCCGATGGCAACCTGTGCGACATACGGAAGCAGGTTGTTCGGGATGCCCTTCGGATCCTCTCCGATAAGGCCGCTCTTATGCGCTCCGATCGGGTTGAAGTAACGAAGCAGGATAACATTCCATTCCGGATCTGCGGTGTGGATGTCGGTCAGAACCTGCTCGAGCATGCTTTTTGTCCAGCCGTATGGGTTGGTCGGGGTTCCCTTCGGGCACTCCTCGGTGATCGGAATCTGTGCCGGATTGCCGTATACGGTTGCAGAAGAACTGAAGATGATGTTCTTTACGCCATGGTTTCTCATCTCATCGCAGAGAATCAGGGTTCCGGTCATGTTGTTGTGATAATATTCAATCGGTTTATGTACGGACTCGCCGACTGCTTTTAAGCCTGCGAAATGGATGACTGCGTCAATTTTCTCGTTGTCGAAAATTTTCTTTACGCCTTCGCGGTCCAGCATATCGGTTTTGTAGAAGGTTACTTTCTTTCCGGTAATCTGTTCTACACGCTCGATGGCTTTCTCGCTTGCATTGTAAAGGTTGTCCATGACAACAACGTCATAGCCTGCGTTCAGCAGTTCCACACAGGTGTGGCTTCCAATATAGCCTGCACCGCCAGTAACTAAGATTTTCATTTTGGTATCCTCCATGTTTTCCTTCGCTGCTGCTTTTTTGCCGCAGCGGGTTAATTGAAGCATTTAGTTTATTCTACAACGTTTCCATGAATTTTGCAAATGCACTTCTGCCTTCCTCGGTGCACTTGTAAACGCCGGCATCCTCGAGTACGCCGACAAAGACTTTTCCGACTTCCTCTTTCAGGATATCCATCACATTTTCGCTGTTCAGCTCCGGATGGCGCGGCAGGAATTCGTCTACCCAGTCGGCATGTTTCTCCAGCTCTGCGACAGCGCGGACATCTTTTCCCTCTACGAGGCATTTGGAAAGCTCTTCCAGCTCATCTTTTAAGCGCGCCGGCAGAATCGCAAGTCCCATAACCTCAATAAGGCCGATGTTCTCTTTTTTGATGTGATGATACTGTGCATGCGGATGGTAAACACCGAGCGGGCATTCGTCCGTCGTGATGTTGTTGCGCAGTGCCAGATCGAGTTCGAACGTATCGCCCACTTTTCTTGCGATCGGCGTGATCGTGTTGTGCGGCTCTCCGTCAGTCTCGGCGAATACAAACGCATCCTCATCCGTGTAACCTCTCCAGCAGTTCAGGATATGCTCTGCCAGATCGATCAGCCGTTTCTCATCTTTGTGGCGGATCCGGATGACGGACAGCGGCCATTTGACGATGCCGGTTTCCACATCCTCGTATCCTTTGATGGTAAAATGGCGCTCGATCGGCGCTTTCGCCATTGCGAAGGTATAGTGGCCGCCCTGATAATGATCGTGGCTTAAAATGGAGCCTCCCACGATCGGCAGATCCGCATTAGAACCGATGAAGTAGTGCGGAAACAGCTTGATAAAGTCAAACAGCTTCACAAAGGTCGCGCGCTCGATCTTCATCGGGTTATGCTGGAAATTGAACACGATGCAGTGCTCATTGTAATACACATATGGCGAGTACTGGAATCCCCACTCCGTCTGATTGATCGTCAGCGGAATGATGCGATGGTTCTGGCGCGCCGGGTGGTTGACGCGTCCCGCATAGCCCACATTCTCCTTGCAGAGCAGGCATTTCGGATAACCGCTCTGTTTTGCCAGTTTTGCAGCCGCGATCGCCTTCGGGTCCTTCTCCGGTTTGGAGAGGTTGATCGAGATATCGATATCGCCGTAGGCACTCGGTACGCTCCAGCGGATATCCTTTGCGATGCGGTATCTGCGGATGTAGTTGGAATCCTGGCTCAGTTTGTAGAAGTAATCGGTTGCCTCCTGCGGGCTCTTCGCATAGAGTTCCTCAAACTTCTTTACCACCTCTCCCGGGCGCGGCATCAGGCAGTCCATCAGTTTCGTATCGAACAGATCGCGGTAAACGACGCTGTTGTGTTCGAGAAGACCGCGCTTAGCTGCATCATCAAGCAGTTCATTTAAAGTCTCTTCCAGATCCGGGGTCTCCGGAATCTGCTCCGGCTCTTCGTAATCGGAAATCTGCATGACTTCCAGAATCCGGTTTGTCGCATAGATTTTATCCAGTCCCGAAACAAGACCGGCATTTTCTCCATATTTTACCAGTTTTGCAATACTCTCGTTAATCACTGTAGCTTCCTCCCTGCTGCCGATCCAGCTTTTTTATTTCTTATTTTAATACGCCTGCGCCGTCTCCGATGTCTACGACATAGAAGTCTGCGGCATAGCCGATTTTTTCTTTGTAAGCTGCGCCTACTTTTGCGATGAAGTTGTCAATATCTTCTGTTTTTACGATGCTGACGGTGCATCCGCCGAAGCCTGCGCCTGTCATACGGGATCCGATGACACCCGGGCAGTTCCATGCTTCTTCCACAAGAGTATCCAGCTCGATGCCGGTTACCTCATAGTCATCACGCAGGGAAACGTGGGATGCGTTCATCAGCTCGCCGAATTTTGCGATGTCGTTTGCCTTTAAAGCTGCAACGGCCTGAACGGTTCTCTGGTTCTCGTAAACAGCATGTTTTGCACGTTTCTGGCGGACCGGATCTTTGATGGCATCTTTCACTGCCTCAAACTCTTCCTCAGTCAGCTCGCCAAGGCTCTTGATGTCTTTGACTTTCTGAATCTCAGCCAGAGCAGTCTCGCACTCGCTGCGGCGCTCGTTGTATTTGGAGTCGCCAAGGCCGCGTTTCTTGTTGCTGCAGGAGATGACAATTCTTGCGCCTTCCAGTTTAACCGGTGCGTACTCATATTTCAGATCGCTGGTGTCAAGAAAGATCGCACAGTCCTTTTTGCCCATGGCGATGGCGAACTGATCCATGATACCGCAGTTGACGCCGTTGTAGTTGTTCTCGGAGAACTGACCGTACAGAGCGATGTCGATCATGGAGATGGTGTCGTAGCCGAACATGTCACGCAGCATTACGCCGGTTACGGTCTCAACGGATGCGGAAGAGGAAAGGCCGGAGCCGTTCGGAATGTTTCCGTAGAGCACGATATCGAAGCCCTGCTCTACCGGGAAGCCCTTCTGGCAAAATGCCCACATCATTCCCTTCGGATATGCGGTCCAGTTGCCTTCTTTTCCCATCAGGAATTCATCGAGAGAAGATTCTACCACGCCGAGTTTTTCAAAGTTCATAGAGTAAAAACGAAGCTTTCTGTCGTCACGTTTTCTTGCTGCCATGTAGGTTCCGATGGTCAGTGCGCATGGAAATACGTGGCCTCCGTTGTAATCGGTGTGCTCACCGATCAGGTTCACACGTCCAGGTGCGAAGTAGGTGCGGATGTCGCCCTCTCCCCCGAACAGTTTTGCAAAACAATCCAGTACCTGCTGTTTCATTTTGTTGTCTCCTTTTCTTTTTGGTGTGTTGTTTTCATGGTTTCGTTTTGTGTGTTGTGTGTGTACTGTCTCTT
>ENA-OYCN01001194-OYCN01001194.1-human-gut-metagenome-genome-assembly--contig:-NODE-1194-length-10315-cov-6.383723_pt1 | contig 10315 bp, 8 predicted proteins | sample MGYA00244665_ERZ652871 | MGnify/ENA primary metagenome ERZ652871 (study PRJEB26926, sample SAMN06164731) | human gut metagenome | biome: ENVO:00009003; feature: ENVO:2100002; material: ENVO:00002003...
GTCTCGTGGGCTCGGAGATGTGTATAAGAGACAGAGATACCGCTAAATAAATTATATAATTTTAACCGTTACCGCAACGGTTACCAACAGATACAAAAATTGACCCCTACTGTTGCAGCAGTAAGGGTCAAGGTGATAACCAAACCATAGGAATGAAATGATTTGGGCTATGCACTCCAATTATATCATTTCATTCCTGAATTTTCAATCAAAGAAAGGAATGAATGCATATGGGTAGACGCAACCCTAACGGTTACGGTTGTGTAACTAAATTATCAGGGAACAGAACAAAGCCTTGGATTGTAAAGGTAACAATCTATGATGAAGAAGGTCATGGTAAGCAAATACCTATTGACTACGCTGAAACAGAAGAACAGGGTAATATCATACTTGCACAATACAATAACAACCCTTGGAACATTGACAGAAACAAGATTACACTGGTGGAACTCTATAACAGGTGGGTAAAAATCAAACTTCCAAAACTTGGAAAGTCAAATCAAAGTTCAATGAAGTCTGCATTCAAGCACTGTCAAAAATACTACGGTATGAAGTACAGAAACATCAGAGCCTATCAGATGCAGGACTGCATTGATAATTGTGGAAAGGGATATTCAACACAAGGTTCAATCAAAACTCTTTGGGGGCATCTTGATAACTTTGCCTTTGAATGTGACATTATTGACAAGATGTATTCACAACTGACTTCTGCACCGCCGATACCTGAAACCAGCAGAACACCTTTTACTGATCAGCAGGTCAATGACTTATGGAAAATCAGTAACGAACCTTGGGTAAACACCGTATTGATTTACTTATACACTGGTTTTCGTTTAAGGGAATTACTTGAAATGAAAACTGAACAGGTGAACATGAAAGAAAAGTATTTTCAAGGCGGTATCAAATCAGCATCCGGCAAAGGTAGAATTATACCAATTCACCCACGCATTGAACCGCTTGTGAAAGAACTGGTTGAACAGGGCAACACATACCTGTTTACCTATGAAGGAAAGAAATTTTCACAAACCAATTATTACAAGTGTTGGTCAGAGGTAATGGAAAAGATAAAAGCAGACAAGACCCCACATGAAGCAAGACACACTTTTGAAACCAACCTTGACAATGCCGGGGGCAACAGAAAGTGCATTGATATGTTGATGGGTCATAAGTCAAAAGATGTTGGTAACCGGGTATATAACCACAAGACGATTGACCAATTAAGGGACACTGTAAACCTGTTAAAATAATGATTTCAGCGTTGAACCAGTAACAAATTAGAAACAAAAAAGCCTTGAAATGCTGTAAAATCAAGCATTTCAAGGCTTTTGAAAATCATTATACCATAAAACAATCCCATTCTCATTCTATATATTTTATCCTCAACGATGAAAAGATGTGTCTGCACACATCTCTTCCATCTTATTATTTTCAATGTTATAAGTTCTTAATAAAATTCAAATCCTGTTTCCGTAATGCCTTCTGTAACTTTTCGTTCTTTCTCTTCAGTTCCTTATTTTCTCTGCTCAGAGCTGCCACCTTCTGGTTCAACAGTTCAATCTGTTTTTCCATCGCCATGTTCAGAATTTCTCTTCTTGGATCTATCATTCCGGCCTGTTGCTCTACTGCTTGGTTCAATGTATCCCGGACGGTTGGATTTTTATAAAAGAATCCTCTCGACAATCCAGTTTTCTTCATCAGCTTTGGAACGCTGATACGTTCTTTATTTGCCAGCATATCTTGTATTGCTTGCAATGCCAGTTCAATTTTCTCTTTACTTTTTCTCTGATTTTCCTCAATCATCTTGTCGTATTTGCTCATATTCTTCACCCCATCTTGCCAGACTCATATATATGATGTCACTCATCCTCTGTCTTACTTCTCTGGTTTCGTCTGCCATTCTTTGATTGCTCATTTTCCGGTAATGCTGTACATTATTCAGTCTTTTATGCCCCAATAGTCTCGCTATCGTCCAGTCATCCAGATGCATTTCTGTAAGTTTGACGCCATAGTAGTGCCGGAACATGTGCGTTCCAAACCCGAATAATTCGCCATGATCATCTTTCAACTGCTTTTCCTGTATCATGGACATGACTTTTGTTTTTATAGCCATATACTGCATCGGGCGGTCAGGTTCTTTTTCATTAACAAATATGTATTCTGTATCACCGAACTTTTCCTGTGTATATTCAATAGAACTCTGTAACAGTTTTGCAAGTTCTTTACTGATCGGTTTTTTATATCTTTTAGTTTTAACTTGATATATTTCAATCATATCTTGGCCATTTTCTCTCGTCAGACAATCTGGTCTCAGTGTAAGGGTATCTGATATCCTAGTTCCAAGCATCTGATGTATCAGAAGACATCTTGCAATCTGTACATCCATCTGTGTAATTTCCGCATTCAGTCGTTTCATTTCATCATCAGAATACACTCTAAATTCTGCATTTACTTCCGGTGGAATATCCGTATTAATAAATAAATGCTCCAATCTTTCATAGCTGTAAATTTTTCCGATTGTCTCTAACTGTCGTCTTAATGAAATTACATAAGAACTATTCGCACTATGGGAAGTATCTTTTGTTGACAGATGTATCAAAAATTCTTCCAACACTTCTCTGTCTATTTCACTGCAGCTTTTTATTTTGGAATACTCTTTTTGGAGATATTCTGAGAATATCCTCATTATTGTCAATTCTCCCTGTACAGTTCCTATTGCTTCATACTGCAGATTCATATAAACAGCTTTCTTACATTCTTCCCTGATATCTGGCTGATATATTTTTCTGAAATCCAGTGTTTTTACATTATAAATTGGATTGGATCTGATTTTAATATCCAGATTTTTTAGTTCCCAAACATCTTTTTCTATCTCATCCCGTAAATCTTCTGGCCCTAAAAATTTCAGTACGTTTCTGAAATATAATATCGTCACTGCTTCGCCATAGCTTACTGTACCATACACACTCTTCTTTTCTTTTACAATAGTTATTCCCTGTTCTAACATCCAGCCTTTTAAAAGTGATATCCATTTTTCTGGATTTCTATCTCCAAGGCTTTTGATTCTCCGATTTATTCTGCTGTTCAAAAACTTTGCAATATGATTATAAGCTGTTCGATCCTGAATCAATGCTCTAAACGTTCCGTTTTTGCAGCGATACATAATATAACCTCGAAACTCTTCCTTTAATTCTTGCGTTGGAAGCAACGTTAAATCAAATTTTCCATTATCCTTACGTGTCCCTGTTTCTTGTAAATTGGGGAAATCGCTGAAGTATATAATATCATTTTCCATCTTTTTCCTCTTTCTTTAGCCATGATGCTAAACTACTTCCTTGCATTTCAAAGAACTCATCATTTGCTTTTGCAATCCTTTGCGGCATATAATCAATATACTGTCTTGTCATCTCTTCATAAGTATGTCCAAGATAATCCCTGATACTTTGCAGTGATACATGACTGTCATAAAACATAGTTGCTACTGTATGTCGATAATCGTGTGATTGAAATAAATATTCTCCATTTGCAATCTTATTTTCCCGGCACGCTTCTATCATCTGAGTTCGGAATGTACCATATAGACAAGCACCACCTCTGCTGTTTTTAAAAATGAATTCTTCAGGCTGAATTTCATGTTTTTTCAAGTATACTTTCATAATCTGATAAAGTGCCTGTGGGATTGGAATCCTTTTATAATTCTTCATTTTGACCTGATACACCTGAATCCAATAATCCTCGCCCTGCTGATAATAAGCATTTCCTTTCAATGTACACACTTCACTCGCCCGTAATCCTAGACACCACAGATGTAGGAACATACATCGTAATCGCTCTGGAAAAAGATATAATTTTTTCAAAATTTCCATATATACTGTTTCCTCAACGCTACGATCATGATGTACTATTACTTCTTTTTGTTGGAAATATTCAATTCGGAATGGCATTCTTGTAATATACTGTTTAACTTCCATGAATTTATAAAAATGACCGATACCGAAAATTCTTTCATTAAATCCCTTTGCCTGTATTCCCCGTTCTCGCAAGCCGTCTGCATACTTTTTTACTTCTGCGACAGTTGCATGAATCGCCAGTATCTTTTCTTGTTCCAGCAGTTCAATAAAATTTCTAATACATACAAATCTTCGTACAATCGTGCTGACTGCCTGTCCAGTAATTCCCAGTTCATATTTCATGTATGCCTGTAAAATTTCTCGATTCTGTATTTCCTTGACTTCCATAAAAGAAATGCTAATTAAGGATTTACTTTCGTCTATCCGATGTTTTCCAAGATGTAATCGTTCCAGATACCATACATTTGCTTCCCATTGGATCTGTTCCTGCTGCATAAACGCATCTCTTCTGCATTCACCTAAAATACTTCGTTGACTCGTTTCGGGAAAATTCTTTAAAATAGTTTCCACTTGTTCCATTTCCAGCAATCCAATATCCGTAATATTTAACTGAACACAAGAATCATAAAGAAGTTTTAAGGATTTTAACCTGACATTTCTATAAGCCTTAGACATTGAAGTATTGGCAATGATACGACTCAACGTATAAAAAATTTGTTTCTTTAAAACTTCTGAACAATTTTGTGTAAAATCCCACACCAATAGGTTTGTTTTATAAGAAGTTTCAAAGGTCTCAGCTATTTCCTTTTCCGGATAATACTTCAGAAAATAAATTTTATTTTGATATTTCCATTCATATATCCGCTTTCCATTTAGCGTCTGCATTTGTTGATAGATATGTTGTTGTTTTACCGTATCATATATTTTCAAATAGAAAGATACAATTTGTGATCGTATCTGTCCTCTTAAATATTGTTCATACGAATTTCGCAAAGGATAATCCATTTCTTCCAGATGCCAGATTTTTCTATCTGCCAAGAACTTTTTCAATTTGTTAATTCTTGAATCGCTTTTTATTCCAAGTGCATCAATTTCTGAATATAGTTCCTGCTTTTTCTTCTCAATATCTACTTCAGATTCTGTTATGTGTTCTGCCTGTTGCAATAAATATATAGGTATTTCTCACACCTCCCTACTCCAGCAGACGTTCCGCCCCATAAATAGCAGTGTGTTGTGCATAAAACTCATTACTTGCTTCTATCAGTTCATCATCCAGCCAGTCCAGATACTTTATAGTCGTATCCAAATGTTTATGCCCCAATGCCTGACTGATCATTTCCAGTTCCCATCCTGCCTGCTTTCGCATATTTGCAAAATAGTGACGTAACATGTGGGGTGTGATTTTAACTCCGGTTTTCTTTTCCATTCGGTCCAACATATCATATACACTGTCCACTCTTAATGGCTTTCCAATGTTCTCACCCATGATATTCACAAACAGGTAATCCTGATGTTGCAGGATTTTCCGATATTTTGCCAGATAATCCATGAGAAATTCAAACGTATCATTACTTATCTTGGCACTTCTGTATTCCGCATTTTTGGCTCTCGCTTCATTTTCATTATCTTCCCGGAAGCATACCCTTATCATGTGATTCCTATAATCAATATCTTTGACATATTTTACTCCCAGTAGTTCCCCGATTCTGTATCCGGTTTCTGCTAACATAAGCAACAGAAGCTGATCTCTTCGGTTCGTACAGGCCTGTAAAATTGTAATAATCTGATTTTCTTTTGCTGTTCTCCCACGATGTTCCTCTTCCTTCAGATAGGCTTTAAAAGAATGATTCCGCAGTACCTTTTTTACTCCCACCTGATTAACCGCTATAATCTGGTTATACGATAAGGTTTTGAGACTTCCGTACTGTTCATATTCTGCCTCTATAAATAAATAGAACCTGAACACATCTTTTAAGTATGCGTTGCAGGTTCCTTCATTCGGACACTTCTTTTCTCCAGCCGTTTGCTCTGTATGGTTTCCGGCTTTAAGCCAGTATAAAAATTCCACAAAGTGTTCTGTCTGTTTTTCATAATCTAACTGATAGACTTCTGTGAGTTCCATTTCTTTCTCTGCCATATATTTCATATAATAGCAGATTGAAAATGCTGTGCGTTTCACTGTATTTGGTGAACGTTTACATTTAATCTTATGCATTAGATATTTACTTGGCAGTTCTTCAATACTCATTGTTTCCAGATTTCTGATGAAAAAATATTTTTCTGTTCCATCTTTTATCGTTTCCACCTTGTATATCATAAGCTGTCTCCTTTCCTCTAACGCTATACACAGTATACCCACTTCATGCCGAAATAGCTATTCATCAATACCAACAATCCCACCGAAAACGCCCTTGAAATACCACCAAACTTTTCGTGCAAAATCTGCTTTTTCTGTAGCAGAACCACGAACGGTTACAGGTAGTATTCCACGCCTTTTCGGTTTCGGATAAAGTGCTGGACATCCTTGATATCTTTTGCCATCTTGCAGCTCGGAAGCGCACACATCACTTCCTCATGATATCTGCCACCTTCTCCTGCACGCTCGTCTAAAATGGACACGACACAAGTATCTGTCTCGGTGCGGAGAGCCCGTCCGAATCCCTGTCTTAGTTTTTTCTGCATGTCTGGAACAATCACTGCCTGAATGTATTCTTTCAGATTAACATATTCCTTCTTCTGTGCTTCGCTGATGGGATCTGGAACAGCGAAGGGCAATCTTACAATGATCAGCGAAGATACCATATCTCCGGGGAAGTCTACTCCTTCCCAGCAGGAGCCAGCTGCAAAAAGGACAGCATTGTCCATCTGTTTAAATCTTGTGATCTCTTCCGAGGAATGTCTCCACACCTCTATCATCGGGAATGGAATTTCATCCCTTAACATCTGGTAAATGTTTCCCATCAAATGATAAGATGTGAACAGCACCAGCGTATGTCCGTAAGTCGAACAGATCAGCGAATGAATATGACCTGCTATCATCTCTGCCTCTTCCTGACTTCCTCTTCTGTATTTTTTCAAATCCTTTGGCAGATACAACAGACAGTTCTTCTGATATTCAAACGGGGAGTCTGCCACATATTCCCGGACTCTCCGCACTCTCTGTAATCCTGTCATTTTCCGAATGTGGGAAAATCCCTGTCCATTTTTTAAAGTTCCGCTTGTAAGAATCGCTCCCATACCTCTGCTCCATAACATCTGGTCCAGGTACTGCGGAATCCGTCTGCTGGATGCACACAATATAATCCGGTGGTCATGGTCCTGCTTTAGATGCAGCACATACTTCTTATCCTGATGAAAAAAACATTCCAGTACACTTCTGGTTTCTTCCAGCTTGTTTCTGATCCACTTTGGAATCTTCTTTTCTAACTTTTCTATAATCTTATTCATGGTCTGTATCCCCTCATATAAATACATTTCACACTCTTCTGTCATGTGGAATTCTTCTTTTATCCCATATCTGGTTCTGTGGTTTTCTCCTATGATGTCCAGCACCATCCGGATCGTGCCGGACAGTTTCCTTATCTCCGATCCTTGATATTCTTTTCCAAGATAAAAGCAGATTTCCCGGATATCGTCATAGCACAGGCTCTTGCCGAACATCTGCTTTGCCGCATCCGGCAGCTTGTGTGCTTCATCAACAATCAATGCCCGGTAGTCTTTTAATAACGGACGATACTCCTGCAGCCTGTGATAACCATCAGCCAGCAGATAATTGTGATTGCAAATCTGAATGAACATTTCATGATCTCTGGAACGCTCCAGATACTGCTGATACCTGCATGAGCCTCTTTTCGGGCAGTCTCCCGAACAGAACTTCGGTACACTCACCATCCTTCTGTCAAACCCACTTAAGTTGGACACTTCGTCCATATCATAATGTTCTTTCAACGACAGCAGAGCTTCTTTCTGCAACGCATTTTTGTTTTTTCCTTCGATTGCAACGATTCGTTGCGCCAACCTCTCATCGCAGACAAAATGCTCTTTCCCTTTTCGTATCACAGCTTTAATAGGGGCCTGAATCGTCCCGTTCTCCTGAAGAATCCGGGAGAGAAAGGGGATATATTCCGTAAGAATTGCTTTCTGGAGTGCAATGCTGGAAGTGGATATCACGACCGGACGCTGCTCATAAGGGGAACATCCTTCTGCAAGGAGGGAATATTTTCTCATCAGAACACAGGCCACCAGATAAGCATACGTCTTGCCGATACCGACACCTGCGTCACACAGTGCTATGTTTCTTCCCAGCAGGTTATCGAACATTTCGTGGCATAACATAATCTGTTCTTCCCTTACTGCCATTCCATGTTCCGGGAACAGCACTCGGAAAATAGTATCAATTTCTCGATGCGCTCTATTGAGATATTCTCTTGTGTAATACATAATTTGTTACCTGATATGCGTGCTGATATCACATCAATACGGCTGTAAAGGATTTCTCCCTACAGCCGTATGTATCTGATATCAACGACACATTCTTCCTTGATTTCTTATACTTTTGATTTTTGGCGTTGTATTTGTCCTCGACTCCCCCATTGCCTTACGGGAACATTACAGGCGGATGCTTGGCATTGCACCGCTCACGGATTTTCTAAAAGTCTTGCTGATTACAACCCAAAGTCCATCCTCTGCTCACTGGCAGTTCCTATGTATCATTATCCCCTCGTAAGTGATCCTCGCAAAAGACCGCCACGGTCCTGTTTCAGTTAAAGATGATTCGCTCGAAACGAAAACGCCACAAAAGAACTCTGCCTCTCACTTTCTGGTCTAATTTCTTCCATGCCCTTTTCATCTGTCCTCGCGTCTTCCTGCCACGCTTCTACTTACGGGAACGTACCTGTAATGCTGGTATGAGGTTGTCAAAGTACACTGGCAAAATTTACCTGCCTATTAAATAGCCGACGAAAAACGCCATAATTATTCAATTTTTGATAAATTTTTTAATTTTTTTCTCAAACGGTTTCTTTTGGTATAAATCGTCTGTTCTGCCATTCCCATAATCTTAGCAACTTCTCTTCCAGAATATCCCCATGTACTGAGTAAGAGGATTTCCAGTGTCTGATGCTCCGTTTCTTTCAATAGTTCATAGATTCGCTTATCACCTATGTGATCCAGAAGCTCCTTTACATCCCTTGCAAACAGCTCGCTGTCCTTTTCTTTTATGGAATCCATATCCTGCATCGTTTCATCCAGATGTTCCCGGTATCTGCGCTCTTCCAGAAAGTCTTCCCTGTCCATCTGGCGCAGCTTTTGGATCTTCTCTTCTTCCATTCCCAGTTCACGCAATTTCTTTTCTTCCTGTTCTTTCCAATAATTCCACTTTCGTTCTTCACTTGTCTTGTTATAAGCCATTTATCTTTCCTCCGATCTGATTTTTGATATAGAAATCAAATCGGAGCATGGCGGTGACCGGATAGGTACGTTATAATGTTCGAAAAATGTCGAAGAAAAAAATGCTGCAACCTCTTCGATTACAGCACTTTTTTCCATCTTACGTGAATATTTCTTGTTGGTTCATAGGAGATTCCTTCTTTTTCTCATAATGAATAAAAGACTCTTGTCATCCATTATTTATTATAATTTTTCTACTATTACAATAGCTTTTTTAACAAGTTTTCTTGTCTTGGAGTTTAAAAGAAAGCTACCAGTTTTTTTCCTCTGATAGCTTTCCATTCATTCTTATTCTGTTGGGAACATCGCTGCTTCCAACTTATTCATCTCTGTATCCAAAAGACCATATTTTCCTGAGTTATCTTTTTCCACGGATACGTTTACAGTAACAGCTTTTCCATATCTGTTCTTTTCAAGACTCTTCTGGACACTTTCTGTTAATACAGCTGCAAAGACTTCCGGATCATTTCCATCCAATCCCTGCTTTATTTTTTCATTGCTTACCTCTGTAGAGCTTTGTTGCAATGTCTGAAATACATTGGATGGTTCAACTTGTACACTTACTGTATAGACTCCATCCTCTTCTTTCACATCTTGTACTTTGTATTTTGCCAGTTTCTTTACTTCTGTCAGTTTTTCCGCATAATCAGCAATTCCTTTATCCGTAATGTTATCGGAATCATCAAATTGCTGTTGGATACTCTCATTAAAATCCTCTTCGATTTCTTTCTTGGCATCTTTTTCCGAGATTTCTAACAGATTCGCATAGTCCTTATATTCTCCATGATAGTGTGCATCAAGAGAACTTTGGACGTAGGATTTGGCATCAAAGTCTGGTTGTCTGGAGCAAGCTGATAACAATATACATACTATAATTCCTATACTTATGCACAAAACACAATTCTTCTTTTGCATATTCTCTCCTTCACGCTTTATTTATCTTCAATTTTTATCGAAAATAACATTTTTACTGTCTCTTATACACATCTCCGAGCCCACGAGACTCGACGTCATCTCGT
>ENA-OYCN01001210-OYCN01001210.1-human-gut-metagenome-genome-assembly--contig:-NODE-1210-length-10181-cov-6.556785_pt1 | contig 10181 bp, 8 predicted proteins | sample MGYA00244665_ERZ652871 | MGnify/ENA primary metagenome ERZ652871 (study PRJEB26926, sample SAMN06164731) | human gut metagenome | biome: ENVO:00009003; feature: ENVO:2100002; material: ENVO:00002003...
ACGAGATGACGTCGAGTCTCGTGGGCTCGGAGATGTGTATAAGAGACAGCTTCGGCACGGCGCGGTATTTGCTGGTAATCCGTACTTTCCGGCTGATTCGGGTGTTTCGTATCTTTAAACTGTTTAATTTTCTGGACGAAGGAAACTTGTTGTTGCATTCACTGACCTATAGCAGCCGCAAGATTATTGTTTTTTTTCTCTTTGTGCTGATATTGGTCATCTCTATCGGAACATTGATGTACATGATTGAAGGACAGCGTCCCGGCACGGCTTTCGACAATATTCCCAATAGCATTTATTGGGCGATAGTTACCATGACCACTGTCGGTTATGGCGATATCACTCCCGAAACCCCTTTAGGGCGTTTCCTTTCGGCAGTGGTGATGCTGATAGGCTATACCATCATTGCTGTTCCCACAGGGATTGTATCTGCATCAATGATGAAAGAACACAGACGCAGGCAAGTCCTGAAATGTCCGCACTGTGGAAGAGACGGACACGAAGAGGGAGCAGCCTATTGCAAATATTGCGGAGGGAAGTTGGAATAAAAGAAACTGTCATTCCACTACCCATCTTTTATCATGCGGGACAACCATTTGGGGGTTGTAATACATGCCCTCTTTGGTGGGTATTTTCAGCTTATAAGTCCTTTTGCTATGATTGGCTAAGCTGGTTTCCCTCAACCACGGGTTCATATTCTTCAGGATGGCCAATGTGATTCCTTTGCTGCGGGCAAAGCGGGCAAGGTTTGCTATTCCTTCTGTTACGGTTATTTCGGTATAAGGGATGGCAGGGTATAAATCAGATGCTCTCAGCCGGAAACCAAAAGCAGTCGGGTCGGAGAACATAATTTTGGCAGCGAGGATACGATATACATAGCGTGCGGTTTCTTCCACCAATTGCAAGTCCAGTGAATCATCTACATCTTGTTTTGCCAGTTGGCTGGCAATTCTTGCCTGTCCGGCATTATAAGAGGCGGCCACTGCCACCCAGTCTTTGTATTTGGCATAAGCATCTTTCAGATAGCGGCAGGCAGCACGGGTTGCTTTTTCCACATGATAGCGTTCATCTATGTTGGAATTGACTTCCAGTCCGTAGTCTCGTCCGGTTCCTTGCATGAACTGCCACAGTCCGGCGGCTCCGGCAGAGGAGCGTGCGATGGGGTTGAGGTTGCTTTCTATTACCATCAGATATTTAAAGTCATCCGGGATTCCGTTTTCCTTCAGTATGGGTTCTACGATAGGGAAATAGCGGTTGGCTTTCTTTATCATTTGCAGGGAGGTGCTGTGCATATAGGTAAATGCCAGCAGTTCGCGATCCATACGCTCATGACGGTCGTATCGGCTGAGGTCTATCGTTTTTCCACAGAAAATGACACTGACCGGCACTTCGGGACTGCTGTATTTCAGTGCGGTGATACCTAAATCTTTTTTTATGGCTGTACTTGCTGTGTCTTCCTGTTCTCCTTTCGGAGCAACGCAACTGCTGCCCACAAGGGCAGGTGAGATTGTGACCAAAGCAAAAAGCATGGCTGCGGTTATGTTCAGTGTATATTTCTTCATCTTTTTTCTACTTTCTTCCGGCGGTGGTACCATCAGGTTATTTTTATATCATGGCAAAGATAGCTTTTTTGCCTTATAATACCTATATTTATTTTTGCAAAGGTGTAATTTATCGTTTGGTGTTGTGCCTGTTGATAATTTACGATTTGCAGTGATGAAGCGGATTAAACGGGAAAAGAGGTAGCAGAAGAAAGGATACCACCTATGCTCTTATTTTGTTCCGCTTATTTTTATTGTAGTAAATATTCTTCGGATATGTCTTATTTATGGAATATATTTTTCTATCTTTACAGCCATTAAAGGACTGGAGTCTCTAAAAAGTCTAATACATGTGAAGGTAGGGTAGCAGGTTTTGACTTTTCAGAAATGGATACTCAGCCATAGTACGAAATCAATATCGAAAATTATGATAAAGAATAAAGCTCAAAAACAAAAGCTGCTATCCCCGGAAGCATATATTAAGGAGAAAGCAAGACAGTTGCCGATAGTAGAGTGCTATATAGGAACGAAATGGGATTATATGGGGGAAAAGACAGTTATTGTCACTCGTCAACATCCGCAAGGACACTTTACGATGGGAGTTTATTTGGTGGATATTTATTGTAAAGGTTTGCTTCATTCCGAATATTTCTTCAATATGAATCATGACGATTATGAAATGATGGTGAAACGTATCGATATGGATGAAGACTTGAAAAAAGCAGCGTATGCCGATGCCCATAAGTTGGTGTATGGTGCTATCGATTTTGCCGAAGCTGTAGGAATAGATTCTGAGGATTCTTTCGATATCACGAAATATATTCTGGATGAAAAGAAGGAGGAGATACCGTTTGCTGAATTTGGCAGAAATGGTAAACATTACCTGCGTGCCGATACAGATGAGGAAGCTGAACTTTATATACCTATTATAATGGAGGCAATCGGCACTGATTTTACTTACAGTATAGAAGGAGTGACTGATGGAGAAGTGGATGCAGCAGAGGTGCCTTTTGGTGATTTTGATTTCAGTGAATTGAATTATGATGAAGAAGAATTCGACAAAATGTTTGAGAAACTGAATAGGGAATCTCAGGATTGATGTTGTATAGTCTGTTAGATTATCACCTGTAGGGGACAAGCATATCTCGTCCCTACAGGTGACAATAGCAGCGTTATCAACGTTTTGATACCCTTTCTTCTTATTCTTATTTAGGTAAATTGAAAGCGACAGACATTTCTTTCATTTGTTCCTGGCTCATGCCGTCGGGTTCAAAGCCCATGTTCTTTGCCGCGATATAAATCAATGCTGATTTATTCAATACATCAATTTGGTCGAAGGCTGCCATTACATCGCGGTCCACAGCAAAGATGCCATGCTTTTCCCACATGACGACATCATAGTCTGCCAGTTCCTTGATAGTGGCTTCTGCCAGTTCTACTGAGCTGGGAAGCGCATAAGGAATCATGCCTAGGCCGCGCGGACAGAATGCTTTTGTTTCGGGAATCATACTCCACAGCAGGTTAGTGGCTACATCTTTTTCCATGAATTTCTTGTTGTGCGACAAGGCAATCAGTTCGATGGGATGCGTATGTACGGATGCTTTATAAGGAGAACCTTTACTGATGAGGTAATTATGCACGCTCAGATGAGAAGGAACTTCAGAGGTGGGCTGAACCGGTTTGTCGGCTATAATAACGTAGCTTGCGCAGTCATCCAGAATGCGGATAACAGAACCGTTGTCCATGGGGCGGCGAGCTAAATCACGCATACGCATGTTGGTTCCTTTGCAATAGAAATAGCATCCTTTCAGATGAGGCAGTGTAACGCCGATTTGTTTTACTTCACTGATGGCAGGCATATTGCGGATTTCGTCGTCTGCGTATTCTGTGATGTTAACGGTGATATTTCCTCCGTTGCGTTCTGCCCATCCTTTTTGCCATAAATAACCGGCAACTTCTGCTACTTTATTTACTTCATGTGCCAGCTCGGGGCGATTGTCTAAAATTGATTTCATATTTCTTTTTGATTTGATTGTTCTGTAATTTACAAATATAGCAAATATTAAATATCCTCTCTGTAACAGGCAAGATATTTATGATAAGCTTCTTCCCATTGGGTTGTATTCTGCGGCTCGAAGGAGACGGTCTCTACAGAGGTACTGATGAGACGGCGCATGGCGGCAATGTCGTTTACCAGTCCGTTTGCTTTTGCCTGCAGCATGATATTGCCGATTGCTGTTCCCTCACTCGGTCCTGCCATGACAGGAACACCCACTGCATTGCAGGTGAATTGGCTGAGTAGGTTATTGCGTGAGCCTCCGCCGATTATGTGTAATTTTTCGATAGGGAATGGCGCAATCTTTTGCAGCACACTGAATATCTGTTTGTAGCGCATGGATAAACTATCAAAGATGCAACGGGTTATTTCTCCGTATGTTTCGGGGACAGGTTGACCGGTCTGTTTGCAATATCCGGCGATAGCCTTGATCATGGATGCCGGATTTTGGAAACATGGGGCATCGGGATTGATAAGACTGCGGAAAGCGGGTGCTGCCAAAGCAGCGTCAATCAATTCGGTATAAGAATAACTGTTGTTGGTTGTTTCCCATTCCTTGCGGCATCGTTCGAGTAACCACATACCGCAGATGTTTTTCAGGAACCGGGTAGTACCTTCCACTCCTCCTTCATTGGTGAAGTTCTGTTCGTAGCTTTCTTTGTTGATAATGGCATCTTTTACTTCGATACCCATCAGGCTCCATGTGCCTGAGCTTAGATAGGCGAAATTCTCGTTCTGAGCCGGTACTGCTGCCACAGCCGAGGCGGTGTCGTGTCCGGCTACCGAGATGACGGGAACAGCTCCCAGACCGGTCAGTTTCTGTACCTCTTCTGTCAGTACTCCGATTTGCTCTCCGGGGAAGACAAACCGGCCGAATTGTTCTTCTCTGACTCCCACTACGTCCAGCAGTTCTTTTTCAAAACGTTTGGTGCGCGGGTTCAGTATTTGTGAAGTAGAGGCAATTGTATATTCGGTGACCATTTTTCCGGTGAGCATATAGCCCAATGCATCGGGCATAAAGAGAATTTTGTCTGCTGCTTCCAATGCGGTGCAATGATTGCGGTGTAGTGTCGATAACTGGAATAATGAATTGAAATTCATTATCTGAATGCCGGTAATATCATATACTCTTTCGCGAGGAATGTGCGTGAAGTATTCTTCGGGTGCTCCTACTGTATGTGGGTCACGATAGCAATAGGGATTGCGGAGCAGTTCGCCATCCTTACCGATAAGTGCGAAATCCACCCCCCATGTGTCGATACCGATGGAACGGATGGGAATGTTGTCTTTGGCTATTGTTTTGAGTCCGTTGATGATTTCGCGGTAAAGGGCATAAATGTCCCAGTAACAATGACCGCAGGCCTCTATTATATGATTGGGAAAGCGGGTAATCTCTTTCAACTCTAATTTGCCGTCTCCCAGGCAACCTAAAATGGTTCGTCCGCTGGTGGCTCCCAGGTCTACTGCAAAGAAATAAGTGTGTTCCATGTTTCTGCAATTGATAATTTAAGGAATTAATGATACTGCAAAAATAACTCATTCTTTTAAACTGTTCCTCTTTTTTTGATATAATAACTGTTCGAATGCGTGGTAAATGCCCTAAAACATATTATTCTTACTTTTCTGGTAACTTCTTTGGTGAAATGACAGAATATCAATACCTTCGCTAAATGAAAAATGTATGAAGGTTTAATTAAGAATGAAAAAAATAGTCGGACATCTTATTGTTCTCTCTTTATTATGCTTGATAAATGTTAATCCGGCAAGAGCGTGGGATGCTGAACGACGGCAGCCCCAATCTTATGAATTGCAACAAAAATATATCCATTCATTCAGGCAAAATGCCGGCTTTATTCATACAGAGAGGAATGATAGTATCGCTCTTTTTGGGGACAGTCTGACCACTGTATTGGATTCTATAGGCAAATATGATGAATATTTTGAATTGAAGAGGGTCGTAATCCGTTCGCATATTCTTAGGGGGGAGAGTCGCATTGCTGTTGCTCAAAGTGATATGATGTACTCCAAAGCTCAGGCAATGAACCACAAATTCGGAATGGCAATGTCGCTCAGTGCAATTGGTGAAGTGTATAGTCACATGAACCGGTTGGAGGAAGCGGGAACATCACTTGAAGAGGCTTTAAAGCAGTTAAAAGATCCTTCGGATAATCAGATTCTTACAAAAATACTGCTGATGCAATTGGTGGATAATCTTCTGCATTTGAAGAATATTGGGAAGGCTAAATTGTATATAGAGCGCATAAATGAGTATTTGTCGGAAGATTTATCTCCGGTGGAACAGGCATTGTTTTATAATTATAATGCTTACTATTGTATTCAGGCGGGGATGCCGGATGAAGCCGACAACTACTTAAAGGAGGCTTGGAAGTTAGAACCGATGCTGCCGGTGGGGATTATCCGGCATCTGTTGATAACCGAGGCGGCTTATTATGAGAGTAAGGAAGAATATGAAAAGGCGTTGGATGTTTACGACCGTTTCTTTAAAGGAAAGGCACCGCAGAGCAATCGCGGATTGTATATTGATGCAATGCGTAATAAGGCAGAATTGTATGTTATGATGGGGAAAGAGCAGGAGGCTTTTAAACAGTTTGCTAACGTATATGCTTATGTGAAGTCTGTATTTAATAAGAATTATCCTAAGGAGATTGACCGGCTTTGCACTCGTTTTCAGGCAGATCGGCTGAAGTTTATGAATGAACACCGGCGTACTCTGTCCAACCGCTATTATGTGACCGGAATTGCTGTTTGTGTCTTGGTGCTGTTTTATCTTATTTTTCTGAGTTGGAAGAAAATATTCAAATTGAAGGAATCAAAAAGAAAGCAGGAGGAGATGAGGCGGAAGGCAGAGAATGCCATTCGCAAAAAGAATATGTTCCTTTCTAATATGAGCCATGAAGTGCGTACGCCGTTAAATGCTATTGTGGGTTTCTCCACTTTGTTGGCGTCGGAAGAGGATATGGGCATGGATGACGATTCCCGTAAGCAAGCTTGTGAGATTATCCGTGTCAATTCGCATCAACTGCTGAAACTGATAAATGATATACTTGATTTGTCGGATTTTGAAGAAGACAATATTCACTTCAATATAAAGGAGCATGATGCGGTAAAGATATGCAATGAAGTAATAGAAACCATACGCGCCTCTTATAAACTGAATGTAAGGTTGGAATTTGAGACAGCTCTTGCTTCGTTGAAGCTCGAAACGGATGATTCGCGACTGAGGCAGGTGTTGATAAATTTGTTGGTGAATGCTGTTAAGTTTACTAAAGAAGGTTCTGTTGTGCTTAAACTCGAAAAGGCAAATGACGGGACAGCTCTCTTTTCGGTGGCGGATACAGGTTGCGGCATTCCAAAGGAAAAGCAGAAACTTATTTTCGAACGTTTTGAAAAATTGAATGAGTTTGTACAGGGGACCGGTTTGGGACTTTCTATCTGCCGGCTGATAGTGACGTTCGTAGGTGGTAAGATATGGATTGACGGAGATTATACCCGAGGGGCACGTTTTTGTTTCACTCATCCGTTAAAGTATAAATCGACACTATTATAAGCAGAGTATCATAATATGAAGAAAATTATAACACTGGTATCTTGTCTGATTTCGTTTTCATGTCTCTTTTCCCGGGGATGGAAAGGGGATGATACGATTGCTTTTCGTGACAGTTTGATGAGGAAGGTGGAACATTTACCAGCAGATACTTCTCGTTTGTCTGTGTTGCTGGACGCGGCATATTTGCATCAGAATCCTCCTTATAATGTGTTTTTTGCCAAGTGCCTTTATGAAGAAGCACGTAAGCAGCAGAATATCTATTATGAGAATTTGGGTGCCTATTATCTGGCTGTCTGTTATGATAAAAAACATGATTTGGACAGTATCACCCTTTGGGTGGATGAGTTGCAGGAACTTGCTTCCAAGATAGGCAAGTATGATTATTATCTGGAACAAAAGGCTGCTATCAGTCGCGTGCTGGCTTCTAAAAAAATGAATGAAAAGGCGGCTTTTGTGGCAAAAGAAGTTTTGAAAGAGGCACAAGAGAGAAAAAGTAATAATGGCATAGTGGCTGCTTATAATAGTTTGGGATGTACGTATGCTGCTTTTAATCGTTCGGATGAAGCACTTGCAGCTCTTCTAAAAGGGTATCGGGCTTGCAAGAAAACGACTAAATTGAGTTTGCGCATTGATATTCTTTCTCGTTTATCAAGTAGATATGCTGATATTGTTTCCGGTTTGCCTTCTAAGGACCCCGATAGAGTGAAGAGAGATTCTGTTTTGTTTTATTTAGAGAAAATGGAGGGCTTGTTGAAAGAAGTGTTGTCTAAGGAGCCCAAGACTGTGAATAATTGGAGAGATGTAATGGTGGATTGCCAAACCAGGTATGTTCGTTATTATATGCATCATAAGGATTATTCTAAAACGGCTGAATTTCTTGAAAAAGCCAAAAACTTGCTTACTCCGGAAGTGGATTCGGTGTATTGGCTGAATATACAATTGATGGAATTACAGTATTATGCCCGGATACAGGAATATGATAAAGGAATCGCATTGATAGACCAGGTCGCTCCGTTTGTCGAAAGGGGACATATAGATGTATTCGAAACTCTTATTTTTTATAAGTCTTTGATATTGCGTGATAAGGGTGACTGGAACGAAGGCATCCATACATTGAAGTTTTTGCTGCATAAACAGGATTCTTTGAGTACAGCTACAACCACCAGCCAGTTGGAACAAGTAAAAGAGAATTATCAAATCAATGAATTGCTGATGGAAAAGCAAAAGATTACTAACCTGAACTATCTTCGGGCTATTATGATTTTGGGTGTACTATTGGTTTTGCTGCTGTTGTTTTATCTTTATACCGGTTACTTATCAAAGAGAATTGCTTTGGCAGAAAAGGAGGCGATAAAGGCTGCCGAGCTTTCGCATGCTGATAATTTGGCTAAAGAACGGTTGAAACTTGAAATCAGTCATGATATACGTACTCCTTTGAATGCTGTGGTGGGTTTTGCCGAAATTTTGGCTGATGCGGATAATTTGGATGAAGAAAGTAAATCTGCTTATAATAAGATTGTTCAGGAGAATGCTACACAGTTATTGGACTATGTGAATAATATCCTTGAGCTTTCTCGCCTTGAATCGGGGAAAATAAAATATGTGGAAGGCAGTTGTGACTTTATCGGTCTGTTTCGCGCTGTGATAGAGGAGGCTGATAAAAACGGGCAGAACTGTGTGCATGCAGAGTTGCATACCGATTTGGAGAAACAGATGGTCAGAACAGATCAGGCACGTTTACTTTCTTTGTTTGAAAGTTTAGCCGTCTCTACCGTGGACACGGAATTTTATCATTCGGATATAACAGTAAAACGTGTGGAAGAAAAATCGCTTTTACTGGTGACGGTTGTTAATACACCATTGGCAAAGGAGCGTTTTGAGAATAAAACGGCTATGATTCGTAATGAGATAAATGCTCACTTTATTCATTATTTCGGAGGATATTATAAAGTAGACGAACAGGCAAAACAAGGACCTTCTGTGATTTTTACATATCCGTATGATGTTGCCGGTCTGCATATTCATTGAAAAGTTTCACGAAAGGATTGAGTTACGTCGAAAGTAGACAAAGGCAGTTGTTTTTCTGTCTTACTTCCTTATTGGGTATGGCTTTTTTCGATTAAAATATAACTTTAACACTACTTTTTTGCATATATGCGCAAAAATATTCTGCTTTTTGTATCTATATTCCCAAACAATGCGTAATTTTGCAATCGAATCAGAATAATTATGCAGTATGAAGAGCAAGAATAGCAGACTGGATGCCATCAAAATTATAATTTCCTGCAAGGAAATAGGAAGTCAGGAAGAACTGTTACAGGAATTGGCTAAAGAGGGGTTCCGCCTGACACAGGCTACACTGTCACGTGATTTGAAGCAATTGAAAGTTGCAAAGGCTGCCAGCATGAATGGGAACTATGTATACGTATTACCTAATAATACAATGTATAAGCGTATGACCGAACAGCATTCGGCCGGCGAATTATTAATGCATAATGGCTTTATTTCCATTGAGTTCTCGGCAAATCTGGCTGTGATAAAAACTCGTCCCGGTTATGCCAGCAGTTTGGCTTATGATATTGATAGTAAAGAATTTGATGAAATTCTGGGAACTATTGCCGGAGATGATACCATTATGCTTGTGGTGCGCGAAGGCTGCACAGAGACCGGGGTGAAGAACGCACTTTCACTCATTATACCGAATATACAATAAAAATAATATAGAATAAGAAATGGATGCTAAACAAGTTGATGTGATGGTGGCTGATGCCTCACATGAAGTTTACGTTGATAAAATTTTAGATACCATCAGGGAAGCAGCTAAGGTACGCGGAACGGGCATCGCAGAACGCACACATGAATACGTGGCGACTAAAATGAGAGAAGGAAAAGCGATTATCGCTTTATGTGGCGAAGAGTTTGCAGGCTTTACTTATATTGAGTCATGGGGAAACAAGCAATATGCTGTCTCTTATACACATCTGACGCTGCCGACGACTTAATAGGTGTAGATCTC
>ENA-OYCN01001220-OYCN01001220.1-human-gut-metagenome-genome-assembly--contig:-NODE-1220-length-10114-cov-3.719157_pt1 | contig 10114 bp, 8 predicted proteins | sample MGYA00244665_ERZ652871 | MGnify/ENA primary metagenome ERZ652871 (study PRJEB26926, sample SAMN06164731) | human gut metagenome | biome: ENVO:00009003; feature: ENVO:2100002; material: ENVO:00002003...
TACGAGATGACGTCGAGTCTCGTGGGCTCGGAGATGTGTATAAGAGACAGAATCATTGGTGTTCATTCGGTTACCTCCATTTTCAGTTTTAACTTCTGCATACTGCGGTACAGACGGCTTTTTATGGTATTGACATTTTCATTTAAGACGCGGGCGATATCTTCGATTTTTAAGTCCTCGAAATACCGAAGTTCCACGATCGCCTTATCCTCCGGGGACAAAGAATCGAGCGCAGTTCTAAGATCTAAGTCCTGATACTGGTCCGGTTTTCCCTCTGCGATCAGTGAATCCTCGTAAGAAATGGTATCCGGCCGCTTTAAATGATGAAAAATCTCATTTAACATGATGCGGTAAATCCAGGTCGCCGCATATTCCGGCTGCCTTAGGGAAGCACTGTTTTTGATCGCCAGATAAGCACCGTTTTGTACGATGTCACTGGCATCGTCGGGATTATGTACATAGCTGTATGCAAGATGATAGTAGCGGTTGTAATTCTCAAGCAGCAATCGTTCGATGAGATCATCATTAGATTCTGCTGTATGTTTTTTTTCTTTTCCGGAAAAGAATTTCAAGATCAGATCCTCCTTTGCAAATATTTGATTCTTTCGAATCATCTGACTATTAGATATAGCATAGCTATAAAAAGTTTCAAAATCAATGCAAAACATCAAAAAGGTATGGTATAATGTGCGTAAGCATTGAGCAGTGCCAACGAAGTGAACAATAAAAAATGACTGCTTGCAGGCACTTTTTTATTGTTTGCTTCGTTGATAGGGCGAAAGCCCGTCAGTCCGGAAAATCTCTGATTTTACGGACGTGCACTGCGGACAGGAGTGCAGCAAGAATTAAAAATGGAGACAAAAACAATGGACATAAGATTTGCAACAATAAATGATATAGATGCGGTCACAGAGATGGAAAGACAGTGTTTTCCACCGGAAGAAGCAGCAGAAAAGGATTCTTTTGAAAAACGCCTGACCGTATTCCCGAATCATTTCTGGTTACTGGAGGATTCCGGGAAACTGGCAAGCATGATCAATGGAATGACGACAGATATTCCAATCCTGCGGGATGAGATGTTTGAGGATGCCACAATGCACCGTGAAGAGGGACAGTGGCAGATGATCTTTGGAGTGGCAACGCTGCCGGAGTATCAGAAAATGGGATGTGCGTCGAAACTCATGGAGCGCGTGATCGCGGATGTCAAAGAGCAGGGACGAAAAGGGATCGTTTTAACGTGTAAAGAGAGTCTTATTCCATTTTATGAGAGATTTGGTTTTGTAAATGAAGGAAAGTCCATGTCAAAGCACGGGGGAGCCGTGTGGTATGATATGCGGCTGGTATTTGAAGAATTGTAGGGAAAAGGAATTATTATAATATGAAGAAACACAGATTGCCATACATGGTTGCAGGGGCAGTATTGTTTGCTGCACTTTTTACCGGATGTACCAATGAGCGCTTAGAAGATGAACTGGATTTCCGCAAGATTGGGATTAACAGTATGCAGTCCGGTGATTATGAAGGTGCAGTGGCTGCTTTTAACAGCGCACTATCCCAGTGTGTGGGGAAGATTACAGATACAGAACTCGACATCTGCTATTATAAGGCGGCAGCACAGTATGCCGGTGGAGATATAGAGGGAGCTCTTGCTACTTATCAGGCGATGATCGATTATGATGAGGAAAACGGCAACGCATATTATCTGCATGGATGTCTGAGTCTAAAGCAGCAGGATACGGATACGGCAAAAAAAGATTTTGCCAATGCTGTCAAATATAACCCGGATGATTATGAACTGTATGTTGGGATTTATGAGAACCTTGCCGGTAATAATATGACTGAGGAAGGGGAAGAGTATTTAAACAAAGCGTTTGATATCAAGGGAAATTCCGCAGAAAATCTTACCTGGCGCGGCAGGATTTATTATCTGCTCGGACAATATGATAATGCAGTCAAAGAGTTAGAAGGAGCAGTCAAAAAGGACAGTGCCAAAGCAAACCTTTACCTTGCACAGGTCTATGAAGCGGAAGAAGATTCTGCAAATGCGGAAAAATATTATCAGGCATATGTCGACAGTGGTACGGCGGACTCTGTGGCAATGAATGCGCTTGCCGAGATCCAGATGGAAAAAGGCAACTATGAAGCGGCGTTAGAGGATATCAGACAGGGACTTGCGATGGATAATGTCACAAATCAGCAGGAGCTTTTGTCAAATCAGATCATTGCTTATGAGTACAGCGGTGATTTTTCATCTGCGTGGGATGTCGTTCAGCAGTACGTTTCCCTTTATCCGGATGATGAGGCGGCGCAGAGAGAATATATCTTTTTAAAGAACCGCCAGAATACGGATGCGGGCAGCGATGCAGAAAGTACGGATTCTTCAGATGAAGGGCAAAACTCTACGGGAAATAGTTCCACGGACGATAGCTCTGCACAAAGTGATACCACGAATGATAGTTCTACAGGAGACAGTTCTGCGGAGAATCGTTCAGCACAGAGTGATTCGACAGGGGATAATACTGCGGGAGACAGTTCTTCACAGGATACAGGAAATTAGAATTAGAGACAGCAAGGGAGGAACACATGCCAGAACCCATTAAAATAGAAGAAGTAAAAGAGCGTGTCATTTTAGTCGGTGTCAGCGAACAGGATGGTGACGATGCGGAAGATTCCGTCGCAGAATTAGCAGAACTTGTAAAGACAGCAGGAGCAGTTACCGTCGGTACGCTGATCCAGAAACGTGAACTGATCCATCCGGGCACCTATGTTGGAACCGGAAAAGTGCAGGAAATCGCCGACATGATCGCGGAACTAGGTGCGACCGGTATCGTCTGTGATGATGAGTTATCGCCGGCACAGCTCAAAAACTTAGAGCAGATGTTAGATACAAAAGTCATGGACCGGACACTTATTATCCTCGATATTTTTGCGGCGAGGGCAACAACAAGCGAGGGAAAGATCCAGGTCGAGCTGGCGCAGTTAAAATACAGACTAAGCCGTCTGACCGGTCTCGGGCGTTCCATGTCAAGACTTGGCGGTGGTATCGGAACCAGAGGCCCCGGTGAGAAAAAGTTGGAGATGGACAGGCGTCTGATCAAAGACCGTATTGCGCAGTTGAAACGTGAATTAAAAGAAGTGAGGAAACACCGTGAGATCACGCGCGCCCAGAGGGAAAAGAAACAGATTCCTGTGGCTGCGATCGTCGGATACACCAATGCGGGAAAATCAACACTTTTAAACCACTTAACGGGAGCGGGAGTGTTAGAGGAAGATAAGCTGTTTGCAACTTTAGATCCGACAACACGTGTCTTAGAACTGCCGGGCAGACAGGAAATTCTTCTGACGGACACGGTCGGTTTTATCCGGAAACTGCCGCATCATCTGATCGAAGCATTTAAGAGTACCTTAGAGGAAGCCAAATATGCGGACTATATTCTGCATGTGGTAGATGCTTCCAATCCACAGCGGGATAAGCAGATGCACATAGTGTATGATACACTCTACCAGCTTGATATCAGGGAAAAAACGGTTATTACCCTATTTAATAAGCAGGATCAGGTCACAGATGAGGAGCCGATCCGTGATTTTAAGGCAGATTATACATTGGCGGTTTCCGCAAAAAAGGGAACAGGATTAGAGGAGTTGAAAGAACTTTTCTGTACGCTGCTGCGGGATAATAAAATATTAGTGGAGCGTACAATCTCTTATCAGGAGGCTGGAATTTTACAGCAGATCAGAAAGAGTGGGGAACTTTTAGAGGAAGAGTACCGGCCGGAGGGCATTTTTATCCGCGCCTATGTCACGCCGGAAATCTATGGCAGTTTATAGAGGCTTTGTGTTTACGAAGATTTTTGCATATGGTACACTGATATAAAATTTGACAGAATACAGACAAAATTTTGCACAGAAGCGATGAAAGCGTGCTTCGGAATGGAGAAATTATGACAATATTAATTCAAAATGGACAGGTGATCAATCCTGCCACAGGGATGAATGAAGTTGCAGATGTATTGGTGGAAAATGGTGTTGTTTCTAAGATCGAAAAAGGGATCAAAGAGAAAGCAGACCGGAAGATCAATGCAAAGGGATGTTTTGTCATGCCGGGATTTATTGACATGCATGTGCATCTGCGTGATCCGGGATTTGAGGAAAAAGAGACGATCGAGACAGGCTGTCGGGCAGCAGCACACGGCGGATATACGACGATTCTTGCAATGCCGAACACCAAACCGGTTGTTGACAATCCGGATGTTGTAAATTATGTGCATAATAAGGCAAAAACGGTCGGACTTGTAAATGTATTACAGGTGGGTGCCGTGACAAAAAATCAGGAAGGAAAAGAACTTGCGGATATCGAGGGAATGGTAAAAGCAGGTATTCCTGCAATCAGCGAGGATGGAAAATCCGTCATGAACGCCCAGTTATATCGCGAGGCGATGGAAAAAGCTGCAAAATTAGGCATTGTGGTACTTGCACACTGTGAGGATAAAAATCTTGTCAATGGCGGTGTCATGAATGAGGACGAACATGCAAGAGAACTTGGATTAAAGGGAATCACCAATTCCGTAGAAGATATCATTGTTGCAAGAGATATCATGCTAAGCCACGACACCGGGGCAAAACTTCATTTATGTCATTGCTCGACGGAAGATTCCGTCATGATGGTCGATCTTGCAAAGCAGAAGAATGTAAAAGTTACCGCAGAAGTATGTCCGCATCATTTTACGCTGACTTCGGATGATATACGCAAGATCGCACCGGAAATGGATGTGGAAAAGAATGTGATTGCTGCGGATGCGGATGCAGATACTAATTTTAAGATGAACCCGCCGCTTCGTACTAAAAAAGACGTGGAGGCACTAAGAGTGGGACTTCGTGACAATATTATGGATGTGATTTCTACCGATCATGCACCGCATACTTTTGCAGATAAAAATACCTCCATGAAGAATGCGCCGTTTGGAATCGTCGGACTTGAAACCGCAGCATGCTTAACCTATACAGAACTGGTACTTGGCGGTTATCTGACACCGATGCAGATGGCAGAAAAAATGAGTTATAATCCGGCGAAGATCGTCGGACTTGACAAGGGCGATATCGCTCCTGGAAAGACAGCAGATATCGTGATCTTTGATCCGAATGAAACTTATAAGATCGATAAAAACAAATTTGCAAGCAAGGGAAGAAATACCCCGTTTGACGGAAGAACGGTGACCGGAAAAGTAAAAATGACGATCGTTGGCGGTCATATCGTATATGAGGAATAAAAAAGCGGGTAGATAAAAGGAGAAAATTCATGCAGACAAAGGGCACAAAATTTGAGGAAACTGCGATCATCATCAGGCAGGAAGAGATCGCGGACGATATTTACAGCATGTGGCTGCGTACAGAGCATATCGCAGCGCATGCAAAAGCAGGACAGTTTGTTTCTGTCTACTGCAATGAGGGAAGCAGACTGCTCCCAAGACCGATCAGTATCTGTGAGATCGACAGAAAGGACGGCGCAATCCGTCTGGTATACCGTGTAGCAGGAAAAGGAACCGCAGAGTTCTCCGGCATGCGCACCGGTATGCAGTTAAAAGTGGTAGGGCCGCTTGGCAACGGATTTCCACAGAAAAATAAAAAGGCATTTCTGATCGGTGGAGGAATCGGAATCCCGCCAATGTTAGAACTTGCCAAAGAGTTAGACTGCGAGAAACAGATCGTGCTTGGATTTAGGGATGAGCTTTTCCTGCTGGAAGATTTCCGTAACCGCGGACAGATCTATATTGCAACGGAGGATGGCAGTGCCGGAACAGAGGGAAATGTACTTGATGCGATCCGTGAGAACGGACTGGATGCAGACATCATTTATGCCTGTGGACCAACCCCGATGCTGCGTGCAATCAAAGAATATGCCGCAGAGCAGAACATCGAGTGCTGGATTTCCATGGAAGAGCGCATGGCATGCGGTATCGGAGCCTGTCTTGCCTGCGTGTGCAAGTCAAAAGAAAAAGATGCACACAGCAATGTAAAAAATAAGAGAATCTGTAAAGAGGGACCGGTATTTCTTGCACAGGAGGTAGAATTCTGATGAACATGAAAGTAGATTTATGTGGAGTGACATTAAATAATCCGGTCATGACTGCGTCCGGAACGTTTGGCGCCGGGGAAGAATATTCGGAGTTTGTGGATTTAAACCGTCTGGGTGCTGTTGTGACAAAGGGTGTTGCCAATGTACCGTGGGAAGGAAATCCGACACCGCGTGTGGCTGAGGTATACGGGGGCATGTTAAATGCGATCGGACTTCAGAATCCGGGTATTGATCTTTTCATTGAGCGCGATATTCCTTTCTTAAAGAAATATGATACCAGAATTGTGGTCAATGTATGTGGACATACAACGTCGGAATACATAGAAGTTGTGGACAGACTTGCAGACCAGCCGGTCGATCTTTTAGAGATCAATATTTCCTGTCCGAATGTAAAAGAGGGCGGAATTGCCTTTGGACAGAATCCAAAGATGGTTGAAGATATCACAAGAGAGATCAAGGCGCATGCAAAACAGCCTGTCATCATGAAACTTTCACCGAATGTAACAGACATCACGGAGATGGCGCGTGCGGCAGAAGCCGGCGGTGCGGACGGTTTATCGTTGATCAACACGCTGACAGGAATGAAGATCGATATCCACAGACGCACGTTTGCACTGGCAAACAGAACGGGCGGCATGTCAGGTCCTGCCGTGCATCCGGTTGCAGTGCGCATGGTATATCAGACCGCACAGGCGGTAAATATCCCGATCGTTGGTATGGGCGGGATCATGAATGCAGATGATGCGATCGAGATGATCCTTGCGGGAGCAACGGCAGTGTCTGTCGGAACAGCAAACTTTACCAATCCACAGGTAACCATGGAGATTGTTGACGGAATCCGCGATTATATGGAGCGTTATCAGGTAAAAGATATCAAAGAACTCGTAGGCGCAGTACACGATAGATAAATCACAGGGGAATGTAAGTTATGAAAATATTAAAAAAAATCATTTGTATCTGTCTCGTTGCAATCCTGGCAGCAGGGCTTTTTCCCGGTGCACAGACAGAGGTTTATGCAGCTGGAAAGCCGGTACAGTTAGTATCCTGTAAACTAAATTCCGGTGGCAGCAAGGTGACAGTAAAAGCAAAAGTTGCCGGAAAACAGAAAGGAATGGGAAACAAGCTTTACCTGTTTTCAGTGGATGCCAATGTAAAAGAGAATGCAAAGCTTACCGGAAAACCGGTGGCTTCGGCCAACTTTAAGAAAGGTACAGTTACATTTTCCGTAAAATATAAAAGCAGTATGCTTTGTCAGAAATTTGTGGCTGCATACAAAAAAGGGAAAAAATATATAGCAGTCAGTGGTGCACAGTATATTACAAATCCGGAGGCACTGGCATCCTACACCGGTACCGGTGTTAAGACAACGTCTAAAAAAGGACTGCAGCCGGACTGGGCAGATCACACGTCGGTAAAGAAACTCCGTACGCAGCATGTTGTCTTAAACTGGTCGATCGAAGAAATTTTAAATAAAGACTGCGGAAATAAAGAGGTGTATAAATACCGCGGGAAAAAATATACATTTGACAGGGATCGTGTAAACTGGCTGCAGGATCAGGTGCGTCAGTATATTGACGATGGATCCAAAGTATATGTGATCCTGCTTCTTGGCAAAGACGCAAAAGGCCAGGCGGGCAAAATGAGTTATGGCGGTGGAAAAATATTCTCTTCCATTAAGACAACATCAGCAGCAGGATGCCGTACCTGGGAAGCATTTATGAGTTACATGGCAGAGAAATTTGGCAATGAACAGCATTTGGTGTCCGGATGGATCTTGGGAAATGAGGTTGACAGCCCTTATGACTGGAACTATGCGGGCGGAAAAAGCTTAAGTGCGTATATGGATGATTATGCGCGGGCATTCCGCATTGCATATAATGCTACAAAGAGTGTCAGCAGCCATTCAAAGGTATATATCAGCCTTGATTATAACTGGAATCAGGATGTCGATGGAGGCGGAAACAGCTTTTTCTCGACGAAGAATACACTGGACACATTTTATTCGAAACTGAAAGCGCAGGGGAAGATCTGTCCAAACATTGCATATCATGCATATTCACAGGGTCTTGTGGAGCCAAAATTCTGGGATGACTCTTTAGCAGGCAGTGGTGTGGATTCCACGATCATTACCATGAAAAATATTTCTGTCCTGACGGAATATGTAAAAAAGAAGATCGGCAAAGATGCAACGATCATGCTTGCAGAGCAGGCGTTCAATTCGACACAGGGAGAAGAGCTGCAGGCAGCAACATATGCGTATGCTTACTATATCAGCGAAGGCAATAAGATGATCGAATCCTTTATCTATGCGAGAGATACCGAACCGCAGTCGGATGTGGATCAGGGCTTTTACTGGGGACTTCGCGATATCAATGGCAGAGAGCGTAAAATATATAATACATTTAAAGTGATCGATTCAAAGGAGTCTTTGGATAAGACGAAGAATCTTCTCTCCTATACAGACTTAAGTTCATGGACACAGATTCCTGGAATTAAAAAGTCTACTTTTAAAAATAACCGTTCCATCAAAAACAAATGGCCGCTAGTACAGTCAACCAGCCTGTATGTGTGTCTTGCGGATGATAACTGGCAGAGAGAGACAACTTATGTCTACGACGGAAAGAAACATAAACCTGCAGTAACGGTAAAACGTAATTATACCGGAAAGACGGTTCCGAAAAAGAATTATTCCGTAAAATATCTGACAGACTGCAGGAGTATCGGAGTGCATCGTATTCAGATTAAATTAAAAGGTGATTTCCGCGGAACGATCATCCGGGAGTTTACGATCGCACCGCAGAATGCAATGCTGAATGATCTGGTGATGACGTCAAATTCTGCTACGGTAAGCTGGAATGTACCAAAGAAGACCAAAGAGCAGATTACCGGTTATATGATCCAGTATACGGATGGAGAAGGTGGTTTTTATTCGACACCGGAAAAAGATATCCATCTGATCAAGATCAAAAACAGCAATAAATTAAAATATACGATCAAGGGACTTACCAAGGGCAAACGCTATTTTGTAAGAATAACGACCTATAAAACAGTTATGGTAGATGGCAAACCAAAAGATATCATTGCCGGATGGGGATATGATGATATCAAATATGATTATGCCACAGATCCGGTCGTGCCGGAACCGGATACAGAAGAGGATACCTTAGAATAAGCGATTGAGGTAATGTGAAATACGATGCCGGAATTAAGATTTATAATAGCAGACGGACTCCCGGAGCGGGAACTGGATTATTTAAAACAGAATATCAGACCGGAACCGGATCTGAAACTGGTGGTAACAGGGAAAAATAATGCCAATCGCAGAGCAGAGTTTTCTCTGTTCCCGCCAGAAGAAAGTGTGCTCATCTCTACAGATGGGCACATTATTTCTAATATGGATCAGCTTGGAATGGCAACGCTGGGATATATCGGACCGGGCGGAGCAGAGAATGAGAGCACAGTAGAAGTACCGGACGATGTGATTACAGAAATTGGTAGTCAGAACGTGAATTGTAGTGACAGCACAGATGAAGTGACGGAGGGAATCGAAGAACAGGGAATGCAGGCTGCGGTTATGTTAATCGAAGGTCTTGAGGAAGTGGATGAAACGTTTCTGCTTCGTGCGTATGAACGTAAACATGGTATTCCGTGGACGATCGTCACGACAGAACGCTGCATCGTGCGGGAGATCACGCTGGATGATTTAGACGGCCTGTTTGCACTGTATGCCGGGGAGGGAATGACGGAATATTTAGACCCGCTGTATGAATACGAAAAGGAAAAAGAGTATCAGCGGTCGTATATTAACTATATGTACCGCCTTTATGGGTACGGCATGTGGGTCGTGATCGAAAAGGCGACGGGAAAACTGATCGGGCGGGTCGGGATCGAGAATCGTGAGGCGTGTGACGGTGAGCCGGAACTTGGATATATGATCGACGTATCGTATCAGAGAAAAGGATATGCAACAGAGGTCTGTCTTGCTGTGATCGGTTACGCCTGTCTCTTATACACATCTCCGAGCCCACGAGACTCGACGTC
>ENA-OYCN01001238-OYCN01001238.1-human-gut-metagenome-genome-assembly--contig:-NODE-1238-length-9975-cov-6.386794_pt1 | contig 9975 bp, 5 predicted proteins | sample MGYA00244665_ERZ652871 | MGnify/ENA primary metagenome ERZ652871 (study PRJEB26926, sample SAMN06164731) | human gut metagenome | biome: ENVO:00009003; feature: ENVO:2100002; material: ENVO:00002003...
TTTTTTTCAAGCAGAAGACGGCATACGAGATGACGTCGAGGCTCGTGGGCTCGGAGATGTGTATAAGAGACAGGTGCTAACGTTGTAGTAAAAGGAAGTAGTAACGGTACAATTACCGATTTCGAAGGCAACTTCCAGTTCAACGCCAATAAAGGCGATATTATTGTGATTTCATTTATCGGTTACCAAGCACAGGAAGTACCTGCTGCTGCCAACCTGAACATTATTCTGAAAGACGATACACAGTTATTGCAGGACGTTGTAGTCATTGGTTATGGTACCGTTAAGAAGAATGATGCAACCGGCTCTGTAACAGCCATCAAACCGGACCAGCTGAGCAAAGGTATCACTACCAATGCACAAGACATGTTGTCCGGTAAGGTTGCCGGTGTAAGCGTTATTTCCAACGACGGTGCTCCCGGCAGCGGTGCCCAGATTCGTATCCGTGGCGGTTCCTCTTTGAATGCCAGCAACGACCCGCTATTGGTTATTGATGGATTGGCTATTGATAATCAAGGAATCAAAGGTATGTCAAACGGCCTGTCAATGGTTAACCCTGAAGATATCGAAACTTTCACCGTGCTAAAAGATGCTTCTGCAACAGCTATCTACGGTTCACGTGCATCCAACGGTGTCATTATCATCACCACCAAAAAAGGAAAGAACGGACAAGCGCCGAAAATAAACTACAATGGTTCAATTTCTTTGGCTACCACTCAAAAGCGTTATGACGTATTGGATGGTAATGAATACCGTGCTTATGCCCAGCAGTTATGGGGAGATAAATATCCTGCAGAAATGGATACAGCCAATACAGACTGGCAAGACCAGATTTTCCGTACTGCCGTAAGCACCGACCATCATATCTCTATTACCGGTGGACTTAAGAACGTTCCGTATCGCGTATCTGTCGGTTATACTAATGAAAATGGTATTATTAAAACCTCCAACTTCCAGCGCTTGACCGCGTCTGTCAATCTTGCTCCATCATTCTTTAACGACCATTTGAAATTCAATATCAACGCCAAATATATGTATGGTAGAAATCGTTATGCCGATGCGGGTGCAGCCGTAGGCGGTGCATTATCTATTGCTCCTACTCATCCTGTTTATGGAACAGGAGATGCGTTTAAATTCTCAGGCGGTTATTGGCAGAATATGCAAGCTACAGACGGTTTCAGTGATAAAGACTGGACTTATACGACAGATAAAAACACTCCTCAAAACCCATTGGCTGCACTGGAACAACGTAATAAAAAAGCAAACAGCAACGACTTTGTAGGCAATGTAGAAGTAGACTATAAAGTTCATTTCTTGCCGGACTTGCGTCTCCATGCCAGCATCGGCGGTGAATATGCAGACGGTAATGAACGTGAAATTGTTTCTCCATACTCATACACCAATAACTATTACGGATGGAACGGATTATCTACCCAGTACAAGTATAATATATCCTATAATGCTTATGCACAATACATCAAGTCCCTTGGCGCACATGATTTCGACATCATGGTCGGTGGTGAGGAGCAACATTTCCATCGTAATGGCGCTGACGGTGTAGGTCAAGGATGGGATTCTTATAAAAACGAACCGGTGGATCAAGCATTGCGCAGTCAAAAAGCTTATGCAACACGCAATACGCTGGTTTCTTTCTTCGGACGTTTAAACTACTCCTTACTGAACCGCTATTTATTCACGTTCACCATGCGCTGGGATGGTTCTTCACGGTTTAGCAGTGACAACCGCTGGGGTACATTCCCTTCATTAGCTTTAGGCTGGAAGATGAAAGAAGAAAACTTCCTGAAAAACGTGAACTTCCTTTCCGATTTGAAACTTCGTCTTGGTTGGGGTATCACAGGACAGCAGGATATAGGTGATGACTTGGCTTTCCTTCCTCTGTATGTGACAAGCGATGATTATGCACAATATCCTTTCGGTGACACTTATTACAGTTCTTCACGCCCCAAGGCTTTCAACACAGATTTGAAATGGGAAAAAACAACTACCTGGAACGGCGGTTTGGATTTTGGTTTCCTGAATGGAAGAATATCAGGTGCTATCGATGGATACTATCGTGAAACAGAGGACTTGCTGAACAGTGTCAAGATTCCTGTAGGAACTAATTTCAATGCACAGATGATGAAGAATATCGGTTCATTAAAGAATTATGGTGTAGAATTCTCCATCAATGCCAAACCAATTGTATCCAAAGACTTTACATGGGATTTAACTTACAATGTTACTTGGAACCACAACGAAATTACGAAGCTGAACGGTGGTGATGATAGTAACTATTATGTTGAAACCGGTGATAAGATATCCAGAGGTAACAATACCAAAGTTCAAGCAAATAAAGTAGGACATGCAGCCAACGCATTCTATGTTTACCAGCAAGTTTACGATGAAAACGGAAAGCCTATCGAAAATATGTTTGTAGACCGCAACGGTGATGGCAAGATCAACAGTGCCGACAAATATATCTATAAGAAACCGGCTGCCGACGTATTGATGGGCCTGACTTCCAAAATGCTGTATAAAGACTGGGACTTCAGCTTCTCTTTGCGTGCAAGCCTCAACAACTATGTTTATTATGACTTCTTGAGCAATAAGGCGAATGTCAGTGCTTCCGGACTGTATACTAACAATGCATACGTCAACACGACCAAAGAAGCCATAGCTCTTGGTTTCACAGGAAAAGGCGAATACTATATGAGTGACTATTTTGTTCGTAACGCTTCATTCATCCGTTGTGACAATATCACATTGGGATATTCTTTCAAAAACTTACTCCGGTCACAGGCCTATCAAGGAGTGGGCGGCCGTGTATTTGCTACCGTACAGAACCCGTTCGTTATCTCTAAATACAAAGGACTCGATCCGGAAATCAAAAGTGGTATAGACAGTAACCCATACCCCAGAGCAACGACATTCTTATTAGGTCTTAGCCTTCAATTTTAACTTAACTTTAAAACGAAATAATCATGAAAACAAGATATTTTAAAAAGATATTTGCCTCAGCACTGATGGTTACTGCCATTCTGGGCACCAGTTCGTGCATTAATGATTTGGATATTAGTCCTATTGATCCTCAATATGCGCCCAGCTTTGACCAAAATGATGTATTCGTAAAAGAATATGCATTATTAGGCTTGACAGGACAAAAAGGACCGGCCGGATCAGCCGACCTCGACGGACAAGATGAAGGTGAATCAGGATTTTACCGTACCATCTTTAACTGCAACGAATTACCAAGTGATGAATGTATCTGGGCTTGGCAAACCGACACAGATATCCCTCAGCTGACAAACATCAGTTGGAACTCTTCCAGTATCCGCACCGAATGGACATACGTCCGCTTGGGATACAATATTACACAACTCAACTTCTTCCTTGACCAGACAGAAGGAAAAGACGATGAAGAAACAATGCGTCAACGCTCCGAAGTCCGCTTCCTGCGTGCATTACATTATTTCTACTTCCTTGATTTATTTGGTAAAGCACCTTTTAAAGAACACTTTAACAACGAGCTTCCGGTTGAAAAGAAAGGCAGCGATTTATATGACTACATCCAAAATGAGTTAAGCCAATGCGAAAGCGCAATGTATGAACCACGCCAAGCCCCGTTTGGCCGTGCCGACAAAGCGGCAAACTGGTTGCTGCGCGCACGTCTGTATCTGAATGCAGAAGTATATACCGGCAAAGCTGACTATGCCAACGCAAGAGATTATGCAGACAAAGTAATCAATTCATCTTATAAGCTATGTCCCGAATATCGTTTATTATTCATGGCGGATAACGATGAAAACGCACAGGCGATGCAAGAAATTATCCTGCCTATCCGCCAGGATGGTATCAAAACACGTAATTATGGAGGGTCCACTTATTTGGTTAATGGTACCCGCACTGCCGGCATGCCACGTATGGGAACTACCAATGGATGGTCTTGTATCTTTTCACGCGCTGCATTAGTTAAAAAATTCTTCCCTGATCTTTCTCAAGTGCCGATGTTACCCGGCGACATTGAAGTGCCTGCAGCAGGAGAAATTAACACGGATGAAAAAATAGATGCTTTCGATGCCCAATATGGCACAAGAACAATAGATATGATCAAAGCGGCAGGCGATGACCGCGCCATGTTCTATTCAGGAATCGGTGGCGGTATCCGCAAAATCGAAACTGATGTCATATCCGGTTTTAAAGATGGATTATCTATCGTAAAATGGCAAAATATCCGCTCAGACGGACAGCCGACACATCATACCGAATATCCCGATACCGATATTCCTTTGATGCGTTTGTCTGAAGCCTATTTGACCCGAGCTGAAGCCAAATTCCGCCTGGGAGAAGATGCAACCGAAGATATCAATACCCTCCGCAGACGCGCCAACTGTACCAGACTTGTTCAGACAGTGACCGAAAAAGAGATTATTGACGAATGGGCACGTGAGTTCTATCTGGAAGGACGCCGTCGTTCGGACTTGATCCGTTTCGATATGTTCACTAGCAATAAATATTTATGGGACTGGAAAGGTGGAGCAGCAACCGGAACTTCTGTTTCTTCTTTCTACAATGTTTATCCTATCCCGGCATCGGATATGAATAACAATCCGAATATGTCACAAAACACAGGATATTAATCAGTAGTTTCCGTTTAACAATTAAAATATGTATATTATGAAAAAGATATTCAACATATTGCTTCTTGCTGTATTCACCCTGTCCGTGTTTACAGCATGCGAAAAGGACGACGATAGCAATCCCGTTCTAAAAGAGCCTACCACCTTTTCACTCAACCTGCCGCCATATGCAGCCAACAATATCTACGACTTGAAAAATGCGAAGACAGTGGAATTGACTTGTTCACAGCCAGATTATGGTTTTCCGGCTGCTACAACATACAGTGTTCAGGTGGCGCTTAATTCTGAATTTACAGAAAAGACAGAAGAAAGTGAAGCAAACTATACCGAATTGACTACAACTTATTCTACAGCCAAAATGGATGTAGTGGCATCTGAACTGAATACGGCTATCATAGAATTATGGACTGCCCAGAATGAAGGAGCCGATTTCCCGACTACACCAATCAGCGTCTTCATCCGCCTGAAGGCTACCATTACAGATAGTGACCGGGGAGTGTGCATTTCTAATGTGATAGAATTGCCGAAAGTACTGGGCAACGCATCCACCGACAAGTTAGAAGCCCCCCAAACCATGTTCCTCGTTGGTTCTATGCTCGACACAGAATGGACTATCTGGAAACCAATGGTACAAGTCAGCGGATTGGACGGACAATTCTGGAGACTCATTTATTTCACAGCCGGTGATGAATTCAAGTTCGGAACCAAAGAAAAAGAATACATCGGTTCGGACGATACCCGTTTAACAATCACAGACAAAGCCGAGTCCGGTGTTATCGGCACCAACAGCGGTAATATAACTGTCAAAAACGCCGGTTGGTATGTAGTATTTATCAAAGCGGCAGTAAAAGGCAGTGATTATACATTTACCATGACATTCTATCCGGGCGAAGTATATCTGTTCGGAGCAACCAATGGAGGAACATGGGACTATAACGACACTTGGAAATTTACTGCTCCCGACAATAAAGACGGTTCATTCGTGTCTCCTGCCATGACAGCAAGCGGTGAAGCCCGTATCTGTGTTAAGACAGATGTCGACTGGTGGAGAACAGAATTTACACTCTGTAACGGTGAAATCTTCTATCGCGAAAACAATCCGGTCAATGACAGTTGGGGTAAAGATGTTGGTCCTGAGTATTCTATTCAAGGAGCAGCAGGCAAGACCATCCGACTCAACTTCACAGCCGGAACAGGAGAACTAAAATAATAACCTTAAAACGAAAGATTCATCATGAAAAAGCAATTTATATACGCAGGAATGTTTCTATTTACCATAGGATTCTCTGCTTGTAATGAAGACTTCAAGGACTGGGCTGCCCCCCAGTCCAATCCCCAAGAGGATAGTGCAGAACAAATGACAGCAACTTTCACAACCGGTCAAGATGCCAATATTAGCATGGATGAAGCCACTGCCGACTCGGTAGAAATTGTAAAATTAACTTCAACTACCGCTGTGGAAGGCAGTACCATAACTCTCAGTTCTTTACTATTCAACGATGATTACTCTTTACCCTTCACGACCAAAGACGGTACTGTAAAAGTAGCCTTGACGCAACTGGACAGTATTACCCAGGAAATATATAAAAGCCGTGCCAGTGTAGCACGCAATCTGCGTGTTATAGTCAAAGCAGCAGCCACCACTCCGGCCGGAGACGGTATCCAACTTTCGGGCAATGAAGTAAATATCACGCTAAAGCCGGGAGCAACACCGGCAGTAGACCCGAAAGGTTACTATGTAGTAGGTGCATTTACCGGTTGGAATGCAGAAGGCGCCTTACCCATGACACTCGATCCCAACAATAAGAATGTCTATACATTGGAAACCGAAACGACAGAAGCCAATCAGAACTTTAAGATTTTCCCGGCTTCCGCCATCAACGGCAAAGATATTGACTGGGCACAGGCTTTAGGCGCTCAAAAAGATGGCGACACCGCCGCCGAAAACTTCCTGACTTGGAAAGTAGGTGATAAGGAAGCAGGAGCCATCATGGTGGAAGAAGCCGGTAAAATCAAGATTACAATCAATATGACCGATTTCCGCTATTCAGTAAAAGACAACAGTGCTCCCACAGAACTCTATATGACCGGAAGCGCATATAACTGGGGCAAGATATGGAAACAGTTTGTTCCCGTCAACGACACAAAAGGTGCCTTCTGGGGCATTTACTATTTCGCTGCCGATGACCAAGTGAAATTTGCTCCGCAAGCCGACTGGGGCAATGACTTCGGTTTTGCCGCCACTATTTCGCAAGCATCTGTCGACCGTGCCGGATTGTCGGATTCTGACGGAAACATCAAAGTGGGTAAAGCAGGCTGGTATCTGGTCTATGTATCAGTCATCGGTGATAACCGGGTGGTAGAGTTTGAAACACCCAATGTATATCTGATAGGAGATACCTCTCATGACGGTTGGAACGACCAGTTGGCAGAACAAGATTTATTCACCATCCCGACAGATGCAGACGGCTCATTCGTCTCACCGGCATTCGCCAAGAACGGAGAGCTCCGTATATGCGTACATCCCGAAGCCGCCGCTACCGATTGGTGGAGAACAGAATTTATTATCCTGAATGGTAAAATCGAATACCGCGGCAATGATGGAGACCAAGAAAGAGTACAAGGAAAAGCCGGACAAAAGGCATATCTGAACTTCTCGGACAACACCGGAAAAGTAGAATAACCAGTATACAGATTTTAAAAACCCTGAAAGCCGTCCTTCGTCCAAAAGGGCGGCTTTTTTAATCAAGTCCATCATGAAGAAATATAAATTTCCCCTTTTACCGGGGTTATTGCTATCCTGCTTATTCATCGCCTGCTCGGATGACAATAAAGAAGATTTGCCCGACCTGCAGCCGGGCGAGGGCATGAACTACTCTCCCAAAACACCGGATGCCGACCAACCGCTGACCATCACCTTCAAAGCACCGACCTCTTCCGCCCTGTTCGGATACAAGGGGGAAGTATATATCCACACCGGCGTAGTGGGCGAAGGCGACTGGCAGTATGTCCCGGCCGAATGGAACCAGAACATAGATAAATGCAAGATGACAAAGCTGGAAGAAAATATATGGAGCATCACGCTGGAACCCGACATACGCCAATGGTTTCAGTCAGGCAAGACACCGATAGAAAAACTGGGCATCGTTATCCGTAGTTCAGACGGCAGCAAGAAGGGGATTGACATCGATTCCTTTGTGAAGGTCACAGACCATAAGTACCAAGGCTTCTCGCCGGCCGAAATTAAGCATGCAGCCCTGCCCGGGAATGTGGAAGAAGGCATCAACGTCATCAACAACACCACCGTGACTCTTGTACTCTATGACAAAGACACCGAAGGCAACCACAAAGACTTTGCACACGTCCTCGGCGACTTCAACAACTGGGAACTGACCAATAAGGAGGACTGCCAGATGTGTCGCGACGATGCCGCCGGATGTTGGTGGATAACCCTGAACAACCTCAACCCGACAAAAGAATATGCATTTCAATACTATGTAGGGACCAAAGGCGGTGAAGTCATCCGTTTGGCAGATGCCTACTGCGAAAAGATTCTCGACCCGGGGCATGACGATGACATCCCGGCATCCACCTATCCCGACAACAAAAGATACCCAAAAGGCGGAAAAGGAATTGTTTCGGTATTCAAGATACAACGAGACAACTATGCCTGGAGTGTACCCGATTTCAAGATGCAACATCCCAAACAACCGGTCATTTACGAAATGCACCTGCGCGATTTCACTGCCAACCATAGTATCAGTGGCGCCCTGCAGAAATTGGATTACCTGAAAAACATGGGCGTCGACGCCATCGAGTTGATGCCTGTTCAGGAGTTTGACGGGAACGACAGCTGGGGATACAACCCGTGTTTCTTCTTCGCCCTCGATAAGGCGTATGGCACCCCAAAAATGTATAAAGACTTCATTGACGCCTGCCACCGCAAAGGCATGGCCGTCATTCTCGATGTAGTATACAACCATGCCACCGGCAACATGCCTTTTGCCCGCCTGTATTGGGACAGCGCAAAGAACAAGACCGCGCGAAACAATCCCTACTTCAACACAGACGCCCCGCATCCTTACAGCGTCTTCCAAGACTTCAACCATGAAAGTCCCTTGGTGCGCAAGTTCGTGAAGCGCAACCTGAAGTTCCTGCTGGACGAATACAAGATAGACGGTTTCCGTTTCGACCTCACCAAAGGCTTCACCCAAACCGCATCTACCGAAGCCACCGCCTCCAACTACGATGCCGCCCGCATAGCCATCCTGAAGGACTACCACTCGGCAGTGAAGGCAGCAAAGAGCGATGCCCTCGTCATATTCGAGCACTTCTGCGAAAAGAAAGAAGAACAAGAATTGGCGGCAGAAGGGATATACCTGTGGCACAACATGAACAATGCCTATTGCCAGTCTGCCATGGGTTGGAAAGAAAACAGCGGTTTCGACGGACTGTATGAGAGCACCCCTTCATGGGTGGGCTTCATGGAAAGCCATGACGAAGAGCGCATGGGCTACAAACAAACCCAATGGGGAAACGGAGTCCTCCAAACCGACCTCCCGACCCGCATCCGCCAACTGGCTGCCAACGCAGCTTTCTTTTTCACCGTTCCGGGCCCCAAGATGATATGGCAGTTCGGCGAACTGGGATATGATTTCAGCATCAACAGTAACGAAACGGGAACAGCCGTCAGCGAAGAATACCGTACATCACGCAAACCCATCCGTTGGGATTATTACGAAAATGCCACACGCAAAGAACTCTTTGAGATATATAGCCAATTAATTGACTTGCGCAATGAAAAGCCATCCTTGTTCGAAGGAAACGCCACCCTGACATGGAGAGCAGGCGCATCTGATTGGGATCAAGGACGCTCCCTCTATCTTAGCGGAATTACCGGAGAAGCTATTGCTGTTGTCGGCAACTTCAGCAATGCCGATACAGACGTCACCTTCCCGGGGCCCACAGGAGAATGGAGAAACTACTTCACCGGACAAAACGAAACTGTAACGGAAAAAGTCACTGTTCCCGCCAATCATTTCATTCTGTATACCCGTTTCTAACCGATTCGGGCACAGAACGAAATATAAATGAAGAAAAGCCATTTATTATCAAAATAAATATCCGAATAGTTTCTCATTCAAATCTTATTATGTACATTTGCCGAGCATTAAGTATTCTCATAGAAGAACAATATTACTTTTCCAACTTTATTCGCATGGTGACTAATGTAGAAATGTTTATCTTCATAAGATTCCTTATCGCATAATTTCCCTATTTTATTATTAAAACATTTATTTTAAAATGAACATTTTTATTGCAGGACTGAGCTATAATT
>ENA-OYCN01001249-OYCN01001249.1-human-gut-metagenome-genome-assembly--contig:-NODE-1249-length-9886-cov-15.428644_pt1 | contig 9886 bp, 4 predicted proteins | sample MGYA00244665_ERZ652871 | MGnify/ENA primary metagenome ERZ652871 (study PRJEB26926, sample SAMN06164731) | human gut metagenome | biome: ENVO:00009003; feature: ENVO:2100002; material: ENVO:00002003...
TGACCTCCACAAGTTCATCAACGCTCTGGCTCTCGGCCTTGATAGCGTTCAGGATGTCGTTCTTAAGTTCCGTTTTCTCCGATTCTGTAAGTGCCATAAGTTATTCCTCCTTTTTTATTGTTGTCAGTCATTGTAATAATGGTATGAAAGCGCGCTGAAGCCAAGGATGCACCAGCCGCACTTGTTCAGGCTGTTAATGATGGCGGGCTCCTCCCAATCCTCGCCCGTGTAGAGCAGGAGGAAGCGGTTCACGGAGGTGACGTACAGCCAGTTCCTCTCCGGGTTCTCCGGAGAGGAAGAAAGCTCTCCCTTCCACGTGATGCGGAGATCATCGGAAGCGCCGCCGTAAACGGGGAACTCCACCCACGCGCCGTACCAGTAAAGGTAGTTGCGGTTCCTTTTCGTGTCGTAGTAAAGCCATCCGCTCGAGGGGGAAGCGGGGGGACCGGCCGACGCTCCCCGCCACGAAACCAGGTCCGCAAGGATTCTCCCGTTCAGCTCGGGGATACCGACCAGCTCGATGATCCCGCTGATCCAGTCGATCCTGTAGGGGTCGGAATAGGAAAGCAGCGAATCACTGCTAAGGTTCACGTTGGAACCGCGGAGCAGCGTGCCGTCGTCCACACGGACGGAGCTGTAGCGGATAGAGCCCACCGTACGCGTATAGGGAGGGTGGCAGCCGTTGTAAAGGGTTACGCGCGAGCCGATATAACGCACGTCGTTCGGAAGGATGATGTCCGCACCGTTCGACGAACCGGCCATGTCCACCTTCAGGCTCAGCTCGCGGCCGATCAGGTAGCCGGCCTCGCCGCGGCCCGAGCAGGAGGTCAGGACGGCGTCGCTCGACTCCACAAGGTGGAAGTTCGTGCGGATATGCCCGGAGAACGTGCCCGCGTTCGCCTCGATGCTCCCGTCCTCCAGGATCTTGAAATTATCGTTGGCCGTCACGAGGCCCTCCAGCTTGACGCGGTCACCGGTCAGCTTCACCACGCTGATCTTGTTGCCGTCAGCGTCCGTCCCGTCCACACTCACGCCGATAAGCGCCAGTTTCCCGTCCGCGTCCTGGGCGTAGATGCCCGCGCCTTCAGGCTTCACCACAAGCCCCGTCTCTTCCAGCATATTCTCGTCACGGTCAAAGACGGCGGCCGTTATCTTCACCAGACGCTCCGACTGCTCGAAAAGCGTCCGGTAGCGGTGTGCAAGGCTCTCCACCTTGTCAGTGGACAGCACGAGCATATACAGGTAGATGTCACCGGTAAAGGACAGTTTGAAATCACCGGTACCGTTCCAGAGGCCGCTACAGGTGTACTGCACGTAACCATCAGTTGCAGACAGTTCCTCCTCCACCTCCAGGCTGTTGAAGTTCGCGAAACCCGTCTTGTCAACGTCCAGGAACTGGACTCTTAGAGTCCCTTTGGTTGCGCAGCGGTAGAAGAAGGAAAGGTACACCGGCACGGCCTCCTTCTCCCCGTCACCGTTCACAGGCATGGAGGGGATGCTTTTCAAATTCGCCCGTTTCTGGAGGATGTACTTGTTACGGATGTGCACCACCGTCCGCCCGTCATCCACCGTCACGCTCGCCCCGTCGCCCTTTCTGGTCAGTACGTTGTTGTTCGCCCAGATCCATTTGTTACCTGCCAGGAAGAACACCGTCTCGTTCTCCGTGTTCCATTTCTCCAGCCCGTCATCGAAGGCGGGGTTGTTCAGGTAGCCCTTCTCCGTGGCGAAGTCGTTCCTTAGGGCGGTCACCGCGCTGGTGATGCGCCCCTCCACGATCTCGAACTTGGTCTTGATGTCCTCACCGGTCACCAGAAGGAAAGTCCCGCGCAGGTAGGCGTTGTCGCTGTAAAGGCCGTTGCCGTGCGGCTGGTTGTCAGCCGGGAACCAGTCATCGCTGATGCCGTCCAGGTTGCCCAGGCGCGCACGAAGGCAGCCGGTGAAGTTCTTCGCCTTCACCCCGTCCATCACGTCCACGCGGGGCTGACCGTCCTCGGTGGCGGAGATCAGGATCAGGTTCTGACGCAGCGGGTTCTCCGTGTTGCCCATCAGCACGCACTCGTCACCGGCCTCCGGAAGGGAACCTGAAAATTCATCCTCACTTACGAGAATGGAGTCACCCTCCACGCCGGCCACCTCCACCCAGTACCCTTTCAGGTTCCCGCCGCTGAACGTGGCGCAGCGCATCAGGTCATGGGCCTGGAAACTGTTGTCCTGCTCGAAAGTGATCCTCCAGTAACCGTCCTCAAGTACGGCGGTCTTTATTTTCCCGTTGGCGGCGCTGACGCACAGCTGGCCGCCAACGCTGCGTACCTTCTCGATAAGCAGCTCCAATACTACCATGACCTGGCGTACCGTCAGCTTGTCGATGGTAAGATGGGACAAAGCGTCCTCCATCCACAGCCGCCACCCCTCACCGAAAAGACCGTCCACGAATTTCGGGCTGCGAAGGAACTCACGCACGACAAGGGTCAGCAACTCGGCATTGCCCTTGTCATCAATACCCGCATTATCCTCCTGTCCGAAAGAGGCTCCCGCTTCGAAGGTGATCTTCCCCTTTGCACGGTCATTCTTTTTTTTGCTGATGTGTTCCGCCTGACTTCTCCGCGCGGAAAAAAGATTGTTGTCCGTAGGCAGTGTCTTGTCCCAGCTACGGATAATGTCAGGAAGCGCGGCACCCTCCGCCTTTGACTTCGTATAGTTTTTCAGTTCCCCGATACTGTCATTCACCCGTTCAAACGCACCACTATGCAGGGCATCGCTGATCTCGATGTCCATCTCCCCGGGTTGGTTCACCTTCCGGGTAATTTTCGTGATGCGGCTGCTGCGATAACCGGTTTCGGGGAAATACTCCTCGCTTTCAAGTCTCACACGGCGGCCTACGGACAGGGAAACACCGTTCTCCTCAATCCACACATGGTCGGTCGGGGCCTTGTAAACGGCAAGATCCTGCCAGCATTCGGTATTGAACTGTTCCACCGCCGTAAGAAACTCCTCCTCGGCAAGCGGGTAATATTCGTCCGGCATACGGATATTCCAGAGAATATAACGGTCACCGGATTTCGGAATAAGTTTGCCGCCGGGGAGTTGCGTGTCATCATCATAGGGCCATATCGTAATAATCTCGAACTCACGGGTGGCACTGTTGAAATTCACCTCGAAATAGTGGTCCTCACCCTGCCCCAGTCCGGAAAGGTCACCGTCCTGGAACGATACACGTTTGGTCTCGTCGGGCAGCTCGTAATCGTTCGGATCGAAATTCAGGCTGTCGTCCCTGAAATAATAGACCGTGAAAGGGTTGCCGTCGTCATCTTTCACATCTTCGCTGCGCACACTGCTGACAGCCCCGATCCTGCGGGGATAAATGCCGCTGAAGGCGTCTTGCTCGTAACGGTCATAGATGCCGTACTCCTCCGTATGTATCTCGACATATTGCCTGCCCCCCGGAAGCATCAGGCGGCTATGCCCGTATTTTGACGGATCTATGTTCCGCGTGCTGCCTACCGGGAACAACCGGGTATAAAAATTGTCGGTACCCGTCGTGTCGCGTTCGATTCCGGTCAGTCCCTTCCCGTAGCCCAGCGTTATTTCCTCGCCATGCTCACACCGGCACACGTTCACGGTCTGGCCTTCCACCCACCATTCAGCCTGCCCGCCGACCGCTTCGGCTATCTCTTTCAGGGCTTCGTTGCAGTACTTCCCCTCGTAATCGATGACGATAAGGTCCGTACCGTCCACCCGCCCCACTTTCCAGTCGGTGGTGTGGTTCATTCCGTCATTGATACACTTCACGATCATGGCCACGTGTTCACGCGGAGTCGCTGTCAGCGTGAACACAGGCTCGGTGTTCCCGTCGGTGGTCTCCAGCACAAGAAAACGTCTCACCAGGCTCTCGATACCGTAAAACTTCAAATCATATACCCACTCCTGGCCGCTCTTCTGCTTCGGGATGTACCGTTCGGTCAGCCAGTAGCGCTCACCCTCAAAGTCCACCCGGTCATTCACGTCCAGGGCGATATATTCGTAATGCGTGAAAGAGAGTGTCAGGACATTGTCACCCTGCACCTCCTTCACCTGGGTGGAGCTGTCGCCCGCCTCGATATCGGTCCGTCTGTTGCCGTTGCTGTCATAGATGGTCAGCATGTCTGTATCTTGTTTAAACGTCGTTTGAATAGGGTTTGAATCACATTTATATGACCGGGACAGGTTCCCGGAACTTCACCTTGAACTTGCCGGCGTGCACGCCTTCCTTCCAGAGATAGGTCAGAGGCTGGAACTTGCTGCAATCCGTATATTTCACACGGAGAGTCAGGGCAAGTTGGGGAAAGGAAATCTCAAGCCACCCGTCACGGCCTTTCTTCAGGAAATTGATGAACTCGAAATACTTCTTCAGCCAGCCGGCCTGCGTTTTGCCAAACAGGGCGAAATGAAGCGTCACGTCACGGGCCTCGTTCCTGGGCGTCAGCACGGAGGAATATTTCTCCCCGTCCTCCTCCCGGATATTCACAGCCGTGTCCGTTTTCGTCTTGCTCGGGGTCAGGATGGCGGTCAGGTTATCCATCCCGCCGCGCTTGTCCTCAACGAGGAACACCCCGTATGTACTCCAGATGTCGGTACCGTTGACAAGTACCAGACCGCCTAAGATCTTTTCCATATCATTTGCATTTTACTCCGTCACGATTGATTTTACGAATCTCTTCCTCTATTTTGCCAAGGTGCGACGCGCTCGTGCCGGTGTTCTCCTCGATACGGGCAAGATGCCCCTCGGCGGTGTTCATCTTGTCGATGACGCTCTCCATCTTCTCATCGATGCTCGACCAGTGTTGCAACCCGCTGGTGAACATGCCGTCCAGTTTTGTACCCTGGTCCTGTGTCATGGCTGAAAAACCGCCGGTTTTGGCGCTCTGGCTCGTACCGCCCGAGTTATCGTACCCGGTGGCCGCGGCAAGATTGTCACGAAGAGCGATGGCTTCCTCGACATACTTCATGTACTCGTCCTGGAGGGCCTTACGCTCGGCTTCTGTAAGGTCATTGTCTTCCATCGCCTTGCCGAATTTCTCCCACCAGCCTTTCAGCTTGTCGGAATACAGCTCACCGATCTTGTTTGACAGCATCGCACGCATGAAATACTCGGATATGTCCTCCGCCGCGGCTGCGGCATCATACTTCATATCCATCAGGTTATCCACGAAACTGCTGTACATGCTGTCGAAGGAAATACCGATGAGACCTTCATACAGATGGTCGGTAAGTTCCTCCAGCTTGCCCGCCTGGTCGATATAGTCATCCAGCTTCTCGGTCAGACGACCTCCATATCCGCCCTTGCCGGTATCCTGGATCTGCGTCCACATGTCCACGTTACTGCGCAACTTCTTCATCTCCTCCGGACTTAGGTTCCAGATGTCACCGTTCCAGCTACGCCCGATCTGACCGCTCAAACGGTCAATCTGTTCCTGTGAGAAACCGCCCCAGTAATAATTCCAGCTGTGATGCGAACCGTGATAGCCGGCCTGCGACATGGCCATGTCCAGATAGTTCGAGTTCGTCTCCTGCTGGAGCCTGTAGGCATCCCGGTAGGCGGCCACGGACTTTGTACCCTTGCTCGCCTTGATCTCCTCCGTCAGGTCCTCGATAGCCGTCTGCAAGGTCTCGTTGCGCTCGGTCAGCCGGTCGATGGTTTCCTGGACCTCTTTGGCATTGCTTGAAGTCGTCCAGGAGGAAAATCCGCCCCAGGTCAATGCGTCGAATATCTTGCCCACACCGGAAAGCAGCGATTTTCCGATAGTCACAAAAAGATCACCGGAAAGCACATCGTCAAGAATACCGCTCACGGCATTGAACACCGCGTCGAGCAGGCCACCGATGACCACACTCAAACCATCCTTGAAAAGGTCTATAATACTTACAATCCAGCCGACAACAGGCACATCCTCAAGTGTTTCGGAAACCTTTCCGAAAGCCTCGCCCAGTTTGCCGTCCACTTCCTTGGCACCTTTGCCGAGTGTGATCAGGCCATTATACGCCCCGCTGATACTGCCGGAGGCAATCTGCTGCAATCCGTCCCTCACATTCTCCATACTGGTCTTCAGACCGGAGGCAGTATTCGAGAGGGACTGCCGGGCACTGTCAGCCGTTTCCTGCAAGGCGTTTATATTCTCACTCGCGGCATCGGCATTAGCCTGCGCCGTTTCCAGGGCTTGCCGGGCGGACTCCTTCTCCTGTTCGGTTCCGGACTGTTGCGCCTCAATGTATGATTTCTGGGCGGCAATGAGTGCCGTATAGGTGTCCGCATACACCGCCTGTGCCTCCTTCAGGTCTGAAAGGGCTTTCTGGTAGGCAGTAACCTCGGCACCCAGTTTCTTGAAACTGACCTTGCCGGAACCGCCCAAAGCCCTCTCCATCTGCTGGACGGCAGAGACAAGCGCGTCCTGGCTGGCATGGTCGGCATTTCGGAACTCGTCAGTGAGCATGTATTTTCTGGCATCCGCCAATACAGGCTTTATCATATCGGAAAACATCCCGCCGAATTCACCGAAGACAGTACCCCAGTCAATACGGGCTTTCAGTTCCTGCACTTCGATGCCGGCAAGTTTGCTGTCACGTTCAACACCGAGAGAGAGCTTCTCGCTGCCGGACGTCGTCTTTTGTATCTTTTCCGCATATTCGGTCGCGATGGCGAGTTTCTGCTGCTGGAAGGTGCCGTAGGCCTGCAAATATTCCTGCATCACTCCGAACTCTTCCCGATAAGCTTCCGCTATTTTCTTCTGTCGGCCGGACTCGTTCAGCTCACGGGCCTTGTCTATTTCGGACTGCTGATCTTCCGACAGCGAACCGGACTGCCCCGCTTTCGCGTTGTCACGTTTCCAACCGGCTTCCTGCCTGGCTATTTCATCCTTGCGTGCCTGGTATTCATTGTCTATCTGGCGCAGCTTCTTCTCCAGCCCCTCGGTCATCATCTCAATCTCCGCCTCGTCATTCTTCCTTTGCAGCCCGGCGAGTTCCTGGCCCAGCTTTTCAGAAACCTGTTTGCGGCGTTGGGCTTCTTTCTCCGCCTTGTCCGCCTTCTTCCGTTCGGCCTCGGAATCCTTATCCTCACCGGGCTTGACCTTGTCGTACTCCTTTTTGGCGGTATCGACGGCATCCTTCAGTTCTTTCGCCTTCTTCTCAAACTCCTCACGGGAAAGGCTGTTGGACGTTTCCTGAAGAAAGGCGTTATAAGCCTTGAGCGCATCCTGGTATTTCTCTTTTGCCGCAGCCACCCAGTCAGTGCTTGAATCCGTGGGCAGGTTACGCCGGTTTTGTTCCGAAACCAGTTTGTTCAGCTGATACTTCAGTTCGTCACGGGAATAAGTTCCGGTAAGATTTTCGTCACCCTGCGTAATCTTTCCGTATTCCTTCTCCTGGACAGACATCCGGGCAAGCAGGGTTCTACGCTGCTTTATCTGCTGTGCAAGGGTCTCGTTACTCACACCGGTCAGGTTTTCGAAATAGGCATTTACCTCGTCCTTGCGGATTTGTCCGTTCAGGCTCTTGCGTTTTCCGTACAGATTCTGAAGCTCTGCCTCCTCATCCCTTGAACGTGCGGATTTCCGGACATATCGGGCTCTTTGCCGCCCGTAGCTGTCCTGGTAATATTCGGTTGCCAACCGGGTCTTGCCTTCAAGTTCTTTTATCCTGTCATCCACACGTTTCAATTCATTGGCGGGATTGGATATGGACTCACCGGCTTCCAATCGGGCTATCTCTTCCTTGATTTTCTTGATATTCTTCAGTTTCTCATACTCGGTGTCGTATTTGGAGAATATATCCGGATATTTCTGTTCCAGCTTGTTTAGCGCCTCACGCCGGGCATCCGTGGACACGGCTTCATCCCCGGCAATGGAACACAGTTCCTCTATTTTGCGCCTGTGCTCTTCCTCGGCCTCTATGGTTTTCTGCTTCTGCTGCTGATACCTTTCCTCGGATTCCTGCAAACGTTCGATTTCCGTCTTCATGGAGATCAGTGCCACGGCAACACCGGCAAGCAGGGTCGCAACCAGCACATAGGGATTGGAAAGCATGGTCCGGTTGAGCATTTTCTGCGCTTTCTCAACCAGCAGGAGCCAGTTGTAATGCAACGCCTCCGCAGCCACCGCCCAGCCTTTCACGGCCGTGACTGTCATGACGGCGGTCCGGTACACACCATACGTACCGACAAGCCCGAGCAGGATACGGCCGAAACGTTCGTAATGCTCCACCATGTAGGAAACACCGGAAAGCGTGGTGTTGATGACACCTTCCGACTGTTGCCCGATTTCATTGAACATCATTGAAACGGCATCCTCTATATTGGAGATCTGTCCGGTTATCGTTTTGGATTGTGCCTCCATCAGACCACTGAATTTTCCGCCCTCGTCCGTCAGGCTCTCTATGACCTTCTGCACTTCGGGAAAACCGACCTTGCCTTCCTCCACAAGCTCCTTCACCTTGCTTTCAGCCACGCCGAACTGCTTGGCCAGTTCGGCGATCATAGGGATGCCCCGGCCGGTGAACTGGTTCAGGTCCTGTGTATAAAGCCGTCCCTGGGACATGGTGGTGCCGTAAAGATAGACCAGATCGTTCAAAGGGATGGAAAGTCCGGCAGCGATGTCACCCAAGCGGATCAGCGTCTCGTTCACTTTCTCCGCTCCAAACCCGTAGGCAAGAAGCTGCTTGGCACCCTGCGCGACATCCTCCAGGCCGAAAGGAGTGGTCGCGGCCGTATGTACCAACTGCTGCATCAGGGTGTCGGCCTTCTCCGCACTGCCGAGCATGGTCTGAAACGACACCTCCAGCTGCTGGAACTCGCCGCGTACCTTGGTGATGTTCGACACCAGCTCCTTGATAGTAAAGGCGGCCGCCAGCTTGCCGACGGTGTTGTTCAACAGGGAACCGCTCCTGTCAAGTTCCCGGATCTGTCTGTTGGCGGACGATGCCTGCTGGGACATCCGCTCGATCTTGCCCACGGCCTTGTCAAGACGGGCGCTCAAATGGTCCACCATAAGGAATTCTATTTGTACCGGTTTCATCTATTTTAGCTTGCTTTGAAAAAATCCTACTATTCCATCCGCTTCATCCTCGGCGCTCCGCTCATCCGCAGGACCGGAAGATCCGGACTTGTCACGGACATACCGGGGAGCGTCACTAAGCATCATGATCAGGGTCTGGTAATTCACCTTGTTCAGTATATAGTCCACGCTCCAGCCGGTGGCACTGGCAATCTGCCACACAAAACCGAAAGGGCTATGGGAGCCTTCATAACGGCTCTTTAACTCCCCTTCTTTCTTTGGCTCAGTCTCAAGCTCATCGGATTCGTCCGCTCGGCTGATCTGATAATAGGTATAAAAGGGTCGGTACCCATCAGGCTGACAAAACGCTTGATCGCACCCACCAGATAACGCTGTTCCATGAAGTTCCTTATGAGCCATGCCACCGGGCGCAAAAGCACGCGGCGGCTGAAAGGGCCACGACAAAGGGTATAGGCCACCATACGGCTCACCGCCTTGCCGTGAGAGGCCAGAAACTGCATTTCCTCCTCCTTGCTGAACCCCCACATCTCCTCACTGGTGATCCCCATCGACAAATATGTCCGGGCAAAAAGAATCTGACCGGACATATAAGGCCGCCTCATGGTCACGCGCAGCTCCAGCGGGGATTTCCTGAAAGGGATATGAAACGCTTTCAGCGGGACGCTCACACCGATATCCAGCAGCGCGTCCGCACCCTCACGCTGGATCTGCTTGATGACAGCTTCGTCCATACGCTACTCCTCGGCCAGGTTAGTGGAAGCAGCAGCGGCAGATTCAGCAGGAGGCAGTTTATACTGTTTCCACTCTTCCGGGATAGAATCCGTATTGAATACGCCATGGGG
>ENA-OYCN01001254-OYCN01001254.1-human-gut-metagenome-genome-assembly--contig:-NODE-1254-length-9855-cov-3.640510_pt1 | contig 9855 bp, 9 predicted proteins | sample MGYA00244665_ERZ652871 | MGnify/ENA primary metagenome ERZ652871 (study PRJEB26926, sample SAMN06164731) | human gut metagenome | biome: ENVO:00009003; feature: ENVO:2100002; material: ENVO:00002003...
ATTAAGTCGTCGGCAGCGTCAGATGTGTATAAGAGACAGCGGTAACGGTAGCCATTCTCTGCGGCTGCAGCGGTTTGTCGCTGTAGTCGGTGTTGACAGATGCGATTTTATCTACGACTTCCAGGCCTTCTGTTACTTTTCCGAAAGCAGCGTATGCGCCGTCCAGATGCGGAGCAGCTTTGTGCATGATGAAGAACTGGCTTCCTGCGCTGTCCGGGAACATGGTACGTGCCATGGAGAGAACGCCTGGGGTGTGTGCGAGGTTGTTCTCAAATCCGTTCTGGGAGAACTCACCCTTGATGCAGTAATCCGGGCCGCCGGCGCCTGTGCCTGCAGGATCTCCGCCCTGGATCATGAATCCCGGGATGACGCGGTGGAAGATAAGGCCGTCATAGAAGCCTTTTTTTACCAGACTGATGAAGTTGTTTACGGTGTTCGGCGCGATTTCCGGGTAAAGCTCTGCTTTCATCACATCGCCGTTTTCCATAGTAATTGTAACGATTGGGTTAGACATCATTGTTTTCCTCCTGATTTTTAAACGATTTCTTGATAAGACGTAAGCAGCCATTTTTCGAAGAAAAATGGGCGGATTACGAATGTTTTTGATGATTGCCGGAGTGCAAAGCACGTAGCAATCTGGTATCAAAGGGGTCAACCCCCTTTTTCAGACACGCTCCAGGAATGTCTCATGGATCGCACGCATTGCCTGATCTGCGTATGCTTCGTCGATCAGGGCAGTGATGCGGATTTCTGAGGTGGTAACCATCTCGGTATTGATTCCTGCATTGGCGAGCGCGCCGAACATTTTGGCAGCCACGCCCGAATGGGAGCGGACACCGGCTCCGATGACGGAAATCTTTGCCACGTTCTCATCATAATCCAGCTTTTTGATGCCGAGCAAATCCTTGTTGTCGTTCAGCACATCGATCGTGCGCAGCATATCCGGCTTTGCAACGGTAAAGGAAACGGACTTTGTGCCGTCCTTTCCGAGTGACTGGATCATGACATCGATGTTCAGATTGTTCCGATCCAGTAAATTTAAGAGGCGGAACGTGCTCTCTGGATCGTTGCCAAGGCCTGCAACACGGATTTTTGCCACATTTTTGTCGGCAGCCACGCCGCTGATTAACATTTTTTCCATTTTGGTTTTCTCCCTTACCATCGTTCCGGAATTTCGGTTCAGACTGGAGCAGACCAGAAGTTCCACGCCGTATTTTTTTGCGATTTCCACGCATCTGCTGTGAAGGACTTTTGCGCCGAGCGAAGCCATCTCCAGCATTTCATCGTAAGTTACCTCTTCCATTTTGCGCGCATTCGGTACAATCCGCGGATCTGCGGTGTAGACGCCGTCTACATCCGTGTAGATTTCACAGACATCCGCGTGCAGCTCTGCAGCGAGGGCAACCGCAGTCGTATCGGAGCCGCCGCGTCCGAGCGTTGTGATATCATCGTATTTGTTGATCCCCTGGAAGCCGGTGACAATGACAATTTTGTTGTCGTCCAGCTCTTTACGGATGCGCTCGGTGTCGATCCGTTTGAAGCGCGCGTTCTGATAATCGGAGGTCGTGTGCATCGGTACCTGCCAGGCATTTAAAGAAACAGCACTGACGCCCATCTGAATCATGGTTATGGCCATCAGGGAAACGGAAACCTGTTCACCGGTGGCAAGAAGCATATCCATCTCGCGGCGGGACGGTTTTTCCGTAATCTGTTTTGCGGTTGCAATCAGTCCGTCCGTCGTTTTTCCCATCGCGGAGAGAACGACAACGACCTGGCTTCCGGCCTGCTGTTTTTCGATGCAGCGCTGTGCTACATTGCGGATGTGCGCAAGATCTGCGACGGAGCTTCCGCCAAATTTCATTACAGTCAGCATAACAGTTTTGATCTCTTTCCTTTTTGATTTACGCGGACAAAAGCGCAGAGCGTGTTTTACCGCGTTTTCCGGGCCGAAAAAACAGGAGTGGGACGTTTTTGGGCCGCGAAACTCTGATACATAGTATAGCGAAAACAGATAGAAAAAGCAAGGAAAAGCACAAGGAAAAGCGGTTTCGTTCTGCGGTTGTATTACCTTTTTGTTTGTGTTAAAATGATAGGCAGAAAAAGAGGAGAAGAAAGCATATGATCATAGAAACAAATTCTGCGTCGGAGACGCTTGCCCTTGGCGAAAAGCTGGGAAAAGCGGCGAAGCCTGGCCAGATTTATACATTAAACGGAGACCTTGGTGTTGGAAAAACCGTTCTGACGCAGGGCTTTGCAAAAGGACTTGGCATCACAGAGGCAGTCAACAGTCCTACATTTACCATTATTCAGGAATATACCGAAGGGCGCCTGCCATTTTATCATTTCGATGTTTACCGGATCGGTGATATAGAAGAAATGGAAGAAATCGGATACGATGATTATTTTTTCGGTGAGGGTGTCTGCCTGATCGAATGGGCAGAACTGATCGAAGAGCTGATCCCGGAGGGTGCGATTTCGATTACGATAGAAAAAGACCTCGAGAAAGGGTTTGATTACCGGAAAATTACGGTGGAATAAAAGAAAAAAATCCTGAATGTGGTGGAAAAACAAAAGGAAATCGTAAAGATTCCTGTTTCCGGCAGACTGCCAAAATGAGTTGCACAGGAAGGAAATATCGGAAAGGAAACAAAAAATTATGAAAATACTTGCACTGGACAGCTCCGGCCTGGTGGCTTCGGTGGCTGTTGTTGAAAATGACACACTGCTTGCGGAATACACCGTAAATTATAAAAAAACACATTCCCAGACTCTGCTTCCGATGCTGGATGAAATCTCGAACATGACAGAGCTGGATCTTTCGACGATCGATGCGATTGCAGTTGCCGGAGGTCCGGGCTCGTTTACCGGTCTTCGCATCGGTTCTGCAACAGCCAAGGGACTTGGTCTGGCACTTGAAAAACCACTGATTTCCATTCCAACGACGGCGGCAATCGCGTACAATATCTGGGATACTGACAAATTTGTCTGCCCGATCATGGATGCGAGAAGAAACCAGGTCTATACCGGAGTTTACTGCTACACGGATCATCGTCTCGATACGGTCTGGGAACAGGATACGATGAGCATTGAGGCACTGGCGGAGGGCCTGAACTGCCTCGACCACGAAGTGATTTTCCTCGGGGACGGCGTTGCGGTTTACCGGGAAAAATTAGAGGCACTGCTGACGATTCCGTTTTCCTTTGCACCGGCACACGTCAACCGCCAGAGAGCGGCAGCCGTCGGAGCACTGGCTGAGGTTTATTACAAAGAAGGTAAGATTCAGACGGCAGAAGAGCACGAGCCGGAATACCTGAGAAAATCGCAGGCGGAGCGTGAAAGAGCGGAGCGGGAATCTGTGAAGCATGCCGATGTGGTGAAAAAACAGGAGAACGGAGAAAAAAGCGAATGATCACAATCCGTGAAATGCAGATTGATGATCTGGAGCAGGTGATGCCGATTGAGGAGGCCAACTTTTCGATTCCGTGGACAGAAACCGGATTTTTTACATTTCTGATCCGTGACGACGCACTGTTTCTTGTAGCAGAGGAGGACGGTGAAATTTTAGGATATCTCGGAATCCTGATTTCCTTTGATGAAAGTGAGATCACAAATGTCTGCGTGGCAGAAAAAGCGAGAAGACGCGGCATCGGCCGTGCACTGATGGAAGAGCTGTTCCATCGGATGCAGGAGAGAAAGGTGCGCGTGATTCATCTGGATGTGCGCATCGGCAATACGCCGGCGCGGAATCTGTATGAGAGTCTTGGTTTTGTGCAGGACGGCCTCAGGAAGGGGTACTACGATCTCCCGAAGGAGGACGCAGTGCTGATGAGCCGGACGGATGAATCGGTTCCGAAGAGGTAGAGAGAAATCGTTATTGTATACGCATTTAACGCACAGGACTTTCCTTTCATTCCCAGTAGGAATGGCGGGAAAGATGTGTTACAATCGACAGGACACAGGAGAATCTGATTTCTGTTTTGTGTCAGGAACGAAGAAAGAAACGTTTTTTGATACACGGGAGGAAGAAAAATGCGGAAATACAACAAAAACACAAATGAGCTGGAAGCGGCGGTGTGTAACTGCTGCGGAAAAAGCATGAAAATACAGAATGGAATGCTGCTGGAGGGGATCTGCTCGGTCGACACGACGTGGGGGTACTTTTCCGGGAAGGACCTGGAAAAGCATGAGTTTGATCTGTGCGAGGAGTGCTACGATCGGATTACATTGTCGTTTGCGGTTCCGCCGGAAATTTCGGAGGACACGGAGGTTTAGAATTTCGGGCAGTTCGGCATCGTTCTGGAAGAAAGGGGAAGGTGCAATGCAAAGAGGTTTTACGATTCAGTCGAAGGTGGATGGACTGATGCTTGACGGACTTGTGGTGGAGCCGGAGGAGGGCGTACAGCGGACGGCGCTTCTGCAGCTCAGCCATGGAATGAGCGAATACAAGGAGCGGTATCTGCCGTTTATGGAGTTTATGGCGGAACACGGTGTAGTGTGTGTGATTCATGATCACCGCGGGCACGGAAAGAGTGTGAAGTCGGAGCAGGATCTCGGATTTATGTACGGCGCAGGCGGCGCAGGGCTTGTGGAGGATCTGTTTCAGGTTACGGTATGGGCAAAAAAAGAGTACCCGGATCTGCCGTTTATTCTGATGGGACACAGTATGGGATCCCTGGTTGTGCGCACGTATGCGAAGGAACATGATAGGGAGCTGGATGCGTTGATTGTGTGCGGTTCACCGAGCAAGAATTATCTGCGGCCGCTGGGTGCGGCTGTAGGACACGCAGAAGCGGCGGTGCTCGGGGATGAGCATCGGAGCAATCTTCTGGAGGCGATGTCGTTTGGATCGTTTGCGGCGCGGTTTGCGGATGAGAAGAGCCGGTTCGCCTGGTGCTGTTCGGACCCGGAGGTGGTGCGGGAGTATGAAGAAAACCCACTCTGTGGCTTTACGTTTTCGGATGATGCTTTTTTTGCGCTGAATGACCTGCTGAAGGAGACGTATGGATTCCATGGATGGCATTGCACAAACCGGAAGCTACCGGTGCTGTTTTTGTCCGGCGGGGATGATCCGTGTTATGTGAATGTGCGGCGCTTTAAAAAATCCATTGACCATATGCGGCTGATCGGGTACCGCAATGTCAGAGGAAAGCTGTATCCGGGAATGCGGCATGAAATACTGAACGAGAAAGAGAAGTACCGCGTATATGGCGATGTCTGGAAGTGGTTGAAGAAAGAAAAAGTGGTGGGGAATGTGGAGGGGGGAAGCACACCCCCGCAGACCCCGGACGGCGCTCTGGCAGGGAGCGGCGGTGTTTGATCATTTTTTGAAAAAAACGCTCATCAGCAAAAAAACTGATGAGCGTTTTTTTCAATGTAAGTAAATTTTTGACGATCACATGATCCATCCAAATACGGTGGAAAGGACGATCATAATCATAGAAAAGACAAACGAGTTCACCGACATCAGCGTTGCCCGCTGCCTGGACGGGATCATGTCATTGAGCAGAATATCGGTCTGGACTTCAAGAAAATCATCGGAAAAGGATCCGATAAATCCGCCGAAGACCATAAGGGCCGGCAGTCCGGTAAAGCTCATAAGAAAGGCGAAAAGTACACCGATCGTGCCAAACAGCAGAATCGCGCGGTAGCGGTATTTGTGAAAGTATACCGTCATCCGCGATCCCAGTGCCGCGCCGAGTCCCATCACGAAGAGGGCAGGGCCAAGCAGCGCGCTGTTCATGCCGGTGAGTGGCAGCTTCGCCTGTAAAAAGAAGAGAACCAGCGTAGAAACGGCACCGATGAGTGCGTTCACCAGCATAATATTTCTTGCTTTTTTCTCACGGACAAGAAACTGCCAGCTTTCCTGCACAACCGAAACGATTTCCTGTCCAACAGGATAATGAACTGGTGTTGCGTCCGTTTTTACTTCCGCAAGGCGGAATGAAATGCCAAGCGCAATCAGCCCGAAGAAGAGATCAATCGCATACGCGCGCCGGTATCCCAGCCACAGGGCAAGGCCTGCGCAGAGCGTTGCGGTGGAATTGGTGATACGGTACAGCATCATTTCGGTAGAAGAAAAACGGGCATAAAACCCTTCGTCCCCGTTCTGCTTCAGACTGTCATATGCAAGTGCCTCCCGTGTGCCGGATGCAAGGTTATAGCTGAGCGCACTGCATCCAAGCGCAAGCGCCGTTGTAGCAAAGCCGGTGGAAAAAATCATCAGCGTACCGGAAATCAGGGAGGCCATCTGGCTTGCAATCAGCGTTTTCCGTCGCCCGAAAACATCGGCGACAACGCCGGAGGGGAGTTCAAAGCAGAGGCTCACGATATGGAAAATACTTTCGAGCATCCCGATCTGCAGCAGCGAAAATCCGCGGAGTGCGAGCAGTGCAACCCACGAAGCCGCCGCAATCTGAAAATAGCCGACCGTGGTCATAAGATATAAAGTTTGTATTTGTTTTCTGATAGTTTTCTCAGACATAAAAAAATCTCCTTGTCAAAATATAGTAAAATTTTGATTGGGAGATATGTGCGTTTTCTATAGAATTTTAAGAACTCAAAAAGTGAAGTTTACTTAAAAAAGAGCGCACTATCCCCATAAACAGCTGAAACATCGCCATTTGTGAGGTGAAGAAACTGGTTTTTCCAGATCATAGTGCTACTCCTTTTGTAATCATAATTTTTTTATCAGAATACCACTGGAAACGGAAAAAGTCAAAGAAAAATTTTGACGAAAATAAAAAAAACTATTGACTTTCAAGTACACTTTAATGCTACAATTCTTTCAACAATACTGAGAAAACGAAGGTTTTCTGCGGAAAAGAAAGGGGATTTTACCATGAGTGTAGATGTAACAAAAATGCCGAAATTAGGATTTGGCATGATGCGCCTTCCGGAGAAGGACGGAGAACTGGATTTGGAGCAGATCTGTAAAATGGTTGATGCGTACCTTGCCTCCGGAATGAACTATTTTGACACCGCCTATATGTACTGCGGCGGAAAATCGGAGAGTATCGTGAAAAAAGCGCTGGTAGAGCGTCATCCGAGAGAAAGTTTTACTCTGACAACCAAACTTCCGCAGTGGATGATGGACGAGGGCATCGAGGGGCGTGACCGCATTTTCAACGATCAGCTCGCGCGCACCGGAGCAGGCTACTTTGATTATTACCTGCTGCACAGTGTCGAGGACGGCGCAAACTATGAAGGCTATGTGAAATACGACTGTTTTAACTGGGCCAAGAAGAAAAAAGAAGAGGGACTGATCAAACACTTTGGTTTCTCCTTCCACGGAACGCCGGAGCTGCTTGACAAGATTCTCTCCGAGCATCCGGAGGTCGAAATTGTCCAGATCCAGATGAACTATGCTGACTGGGACAATCCGCTGATCCAGTCCGGACGTCTGTATGAGGTGCTTCGGAAATACAATATGCCATTCCTTGTTATGGAGCCGGTAAAGGGCGGTTCCCTTGCATCGGCAGGCAAAGAGATTGAAGCAGAGATGAAACGTGTTCATCCGGATGCATCGATTGCGTCCTGGGCACTCCGCTTTGCGGCTTCCCTCCCGGGTGTTGCAACCGTGCTCTCCGGTATGTCAAACGAGGAACAGATGGAGGATAATATCAAAACCTTCCGAAATTTTGTACCGCTAAACGAGGAAGAAAAAGCAGTGATCGCCAAAGCACAGGAAGCGCTGAAAAAGAGTCCGGCGGTTCCATGTACCGCCTGTCGTTACTGCTGCGATGGATGTCCGATGGGAATCGCGATTCCGGATGTATTCAAGGCATTGAATACCATCCGCCTGTATGGAGAAGAAGACCGCGCGAAAAATTATTATAAAAAGCTGCTGGAAACATCGGGAAAAGCAGAAGAATGTCTGCAGTGCGGCCAGTGCGAGAGCGTATGTCCGCAGCATCTGCCGATCATTGATCTGTTAAAAGAGGCATCCGAAAAACTTGACGTGCCGATGACGGAATAAGCGGATTGCGAATATCCGCTTTGGCACATGCTTTAGAAAAAAGGATCCCCGGAATACTCTGAAAAAAGAGTATTCCGGGGATCCTTTTTTTCTATGGGAAATCTTGTTGAAAGTTTCTGAGGAGAAAAAGGACCCTTCGGGCAGGATCACACTGCGCGGAAAAAATTGTGCCATCTGCGATAGTTATGACGGAGCGGTTTACGACCGGAAAAAATGGAATGTAAAATGGAAAAATTTTTATTTTACATAAACTTAACCTCTTCGAGATTTTGCATTTTACACGCCGTTGTTATGATGATATCTGTAAAAACGAAATGTAAAAAACGTCGGGATTGCGATTTTACAAAATAGAAATCACAAAAATCCCGTGTGAAAAGAGGAGAAAAGAATATTATGAAGAGAAAAGTAATCGCAATCACCTTAACCGCAATGATGGCTGCAGGAATGCTTGCAGGATGTGGAGCCACATCAGGCGGAGATGAAACAGCGAAAGGAGATAAGTCATCCGGAAAAGTTTATTATCTGAACTTTAAACCAGAGCAGGCTGACCAGTGGGTAGAACTTGCAAAAGAGTATACAGATGAGACGGGTGTTCAGGTTGATGTACAGACAGCAGCATCAGGAACTTACGAGTCACAGTTGAAATCAGAGATGGCAAAAGATGAGGCACCAACATTGTTCCAGGTAAACGGACCGGTTGGACTTGCTACATGGAAAAATTATTGCTATGACCTTTCAGACAGCGATGTTTATAAAGATGTCGAGTCTGACGATTATATATTAAAAGATGGCGATGCAGTAGACGGAATCGCTTATGTTATTGAGACTTATGGTCTGATCTACAACAAAGCTCTTCTGAACAAATACTTCGAATTGCCGGATGCAAGTATCAAATCAATTGATGATCTGAATAACTTCCAGGCACTTAAGACAGTTGCAGAAGAGATTCAGGCACACAAAGATGATCTTGGAGTAGAAGGAGCTTTTACTTCAGCAGGAATGGATTCTTCCTCTGACTGGAGATTCAAGACACACCTTGCAAATCTTCCAATCTACTATGAGTATAAGGCAGACGGAATTGACAGCACAGATGCAATCAAAGGAACATACCTTGACAACTACAAACAGATCTGGGATCTGTATCTGAACAACTCTACATGTGAGCCATCTATGATTTCTTCTAAGACAGGAGATGACGCAGCAAGTGAATTTGCACTTGGCGAAGCAGTATTCTATCAGAATGGTACATGGGCTTACAATGATATCAAAGATAATGAAGTAGCAGATGAAGATATGGGAATGCTTCCAATCTACATCGGAGTTGATGGAGAAGAAAATCAGGGACTTTGTACAGGATCTGAGAACTACTGGTGTGTAAATAAGAACGCTTCAGAAGAAGACATTCAGGCAACACTTGATTTTATGAAATGGGTAGTTGAGAGCGATGAAGGTCGTGACATGCTGGCTAACGAGATGGGATTTGTAACACCGTTCACAACATTCTCAGATTACCTTCCGGACAACCCGCTTGTAAAAGCAAATGCTGAGTATACAGAGGCAGGAAAGACACCAGTAAGCTGGAACTTTACAACAATGCCATCTGAGAACTGGAAAAACAATCTTGGTGGAGCTCTTCTGAACTATGCACAGGGTACAGGCGCATGGGATAGTGTACAGACAGCATTTGTTGATGGATGGGCTGAAGAATACGCAGCAGCAAACGAATAAAAAAGACTTTTCACAGGATAGGCAGATAAAAAGGCTGTGAAATAGAGAAGAAGATCAAACAGCCTGCCAACGAGCATACCGGGGCAGGCTGAAATTATGTAATTAGAATTGCGAAAAGCAAAGGCGTAGAAAGGCTTTTTACAGAAAAGAAA
>ENA-OYCN01001258-OYCN01001258.1-human-gut-metagenome-genome-assembly--contig:-NODE-1258-length-9840-cov-3.453960_pt1 | contig 9840 bp, 10 predicted proteins | sample MGYA00244665_ERZ652871 | MGnify/ENA primary metagenome ERZ652871 (study PRJEB26926, sample SAMN06164731) | human gut metagenome | biome: ENVO:00009003; feature: ENVO:2100002; material: ENVO:00002003...
TAAGTTGGTGTTACGATTGCTGGATTGCTGACCTTTTTCCCTTTCTGTACGGCTATGCTTGCTTTTGCAAATGTGATCGCTGTCACTTTCTGTTTCTTTACTGTGACTTTGCATGTTACTTTCTTTGATTTTTGTGTTTTCACGTAACATGTGATCGTTGCTTTTCCTGCTTTGACAGGTGTGACAACTCCTTTTGCACTGACTTTGGCAATCTTCTTATTACTTGTTTTCCATCCAAGTTTCGCTTTGGATGCTTTTGCTGGTGTGATCTTCACTGCAAATCTCTGTGCATTTCCAACATACATTGTCTTTCTATATGCTGACCATTTGATCTTTGATACTTTCGTTGCTGCGGATACTGGAATCAAGCTTGTCATAAGAAATACACCTAAGATAGTGATCACTGTGAATTTCTTTAATCCTGCCTGTATCATTTTTTTTACGTTTTTCACAATAATAATTTCCTCCAGATGTATCGTTTTTTCTTTCTCTCTCCCCAAAACATTCCGTATTTTCCATCACATCTGATGCTGCCACTTCCCGCTTCGATAGCGAATGACAAAGAAAATGGCACGAACAACCCAGTCCATCGTCATGGCGACCCATACACCGAATACGCCGAATCCCATACGCACACCGAGCACATAGCTCATGCCGATTCTGCAGATCCACATGGAAAGAATCGAGAGAATCATGCAAAATGCCACATCATTGGACGCGCGGAGTACATTCGGCAGATTGAAGGCAATTGGCCAGATTATCATACAGCAGATGCCGTGGTAAACGATGATATCTTCCGTCATGGCAGTTGCCTCCGCAGACAGACTGTAAACGTGAAGCACTGCCGGAAGCACCGCGATGACACCGAGACAGCAAACGATCATCAGGCCATAAATGATGATGTGCAGCTTTTTCGCATAGTATTTTACCTGCTCATAGTCTCCCGCTCCCGCGCACTGTGCGCTTACGGTCAGCACTGCATTTCCGATCGCCATACCGGGCAGTGTCTGGAAGACAGCAATCGTGTTGGACACGGCATTTGCCGCGATCGACGCTGTTCCGAACTGTGTGATCATACTTAAGACCATAATTTTGCCGAGCTGGAACATACTGTTCTCGAGGCCGTTCGGAATGCCGATGCCAAGGATTTTTTTCAGCATATGGAAATCCGGTTTTAATTTCACCGGATAAGAGCACCGCACCGGATACCGCTTATTATGTACGAGAACAAATGCTGCCACAGCCGCGTACATACGCGAAAGCAGCGTCGGAATCGCAACGCCATCCACGCCGAATTTCAGCGCATAGACCAGAAGCGCATTTCCCGAAATATTGATCAGGTTCATGACGATGGATATTTTCATCGGTGTTTTCGAATCACCCTGCGCGCGGAAAATGGCCGCACAGCCGTTGTAAACCGCCAGAAACGGAATGGAAGCCGCTACGATCATCAGATAAATATTGCAGTTTCTTTCTACCTCTGCCGTAATGTTTCCAAACACAACATGCAGAATAAACGGCTTTAAAAGATAGACCGCCGCCATGATCACAACTGACAGCGCCGTTGTCACCAGCAGAAGCTGGTCAGCTGCCTCACATGCTTTGTGTGGCCGCTTCTTTCCGATATACTGGCCGCACACGACGGCTCCGCCGGTTGCAATCGCGGTGAACATGTTGATCAGCAGAATAAAGATTGTATCAATCAGCGACACACTCGACACCGCCGCCTCGCCGACACTGGATACCATAATTGAGTCCGCCATGCCGACTGCGATGGCAAGAAGCTGTTCAATCAGAAGCGGCACAATCAGCCGTTTCAGATCCGCATTGGAAAACAGGTCACCATCCCGTTCCTTCAGATAATTCATCTTTTGTTTCCTCCATTTTCATACCTTCTCCGTTGATGATTTTTTACACATGCGTATCCTTCTCATGCTGTTTTTATCTTACCTGCATTTTTACGTAAAAGCAAGAAGAACCGGCATCATTTCTTTACCGGTTCTCCATTGATTGTCTGTACCAGGACTTTGTCAAATCTTGCATATTTTTTTCCTTCTTTCATCAGCGTATCGAGGTCTTTCACAATCTGCTCGCGCTTTCCTGTCGGTCCTATGAAATATTCCCTGCCGCCCATTTCCAGCGGATTTCCTGTCGTTCTTGTCCGTACACCGAATTTAAGTCTTCTGCTACCCCTCCGGTAATAAATCGTATAGGTACGCGGTACATAATTAAACAGAGAGCTTTCTATTTCAGAAACCTTATAAAATTCGCCGCTTTCTTTCGCCGCCGCGTACCGCCGGTCCTTCAGGCAGTCCATTTCAGCTACGGAAATAAAGCAGACCAGATAGTCCAGAAACGAAAACACAACCAGAATCATTGCTTCCACAATTCGTCCCAGATTTGTTCCATCCAGAATATGAACATAGATGTCACCGTAAAATACCACAAAGAAAAGAACAATACTTAAAATAATCTTAATTCACGGCCAGAGACGGGATTTAATTTTCCGGTTTACTTTAAAAACATTGATCCAGTCAAGCAACTGTTTTTCCTCCAAAGCTGTAATTATACATGTATTTATACTACAATATTTCCTACTGCGTCATAAGTTAAGGACAGTTTCTTTCCGTTATTGTTGATTTCTTTGAGAAGCAAGGTTGTAATTCCCGTTTTTCTTCCCGGTACAAAAGTGTACCTGTTCTTTCTGCAATGCAGATCGGCATGGAACTCGCAAAAAGACAGCCTGCTGCCTGATGGATTAACTCCATTCTTAAGGCAGCAGGCTGTCTTTTCCGCTATACCCGCTCCACTAATAACTGCTGCATCGGTGTGAGTGTTTCGGTTTTCAGTTCATTTAATTCCCTGATCTTATCTGTCGTCGTATAGAATTTCTTCGCGATATCCCACAGAGTATCCCCCGGCTTGACGAAGTAGCAGGTGATGCCTGGTAGCTTCTGGAGTTCTTCGGGATCGCGGTCTTTTTCTTCGACGTACTGCATTACCATTTCTTTTCTGCGGCGGAAGACGAGGGCGTTCAGGTTCAGTACGACTTTGGCTTCGATGTCGCTGCTGTCCGGCATGGTTGTGGAGAGCTGGTCGATGGATGACTGGAGTTCGTAGCGGCAGTCCGGTCCGATTCCCGGGACTTCGATGGTATGGCGGAAAGGGAGGGCGGTTTCGGCGGCGTAGAATGGCATTTCATCGTCGCTCACGACATAGAGCGCCCTGAGTTCCACCACGCCGGCTACTTCGATGCCGTTTTCTACGATTCTTTCCTCGTCGATCTTGATTTTGCCGTCACTGTGGCAGATCTGCAGAATTTTATTTTTCGGCACGCGCATCTGCAGTTTGTCGGTCAGGCGGCATTTGGAGGAATTGCGGATCAGAAGGCTCTCCAAAGTCTCCTCCTGCACTTTTGGAATGCATTCTCGGTGCGGATGGTAAACGTCCTGCAGAAGTGATACGGTTTCTTCCTGATACAGACAGATGTCAAGTTCGAGTACGGCCTCCGCCTGCAGGACCCGCTCCTCGCCGTCGGAATCGGGCTGGATCTCGAGTGTGGTCTGGCCGAGTGTGCTTTCGATCCGCGGGATCATCTCGGAGATGCAGCCCTGGCATTCCACTTCTGCCTGGAACGGGAGCGCCTGCTCCACCCACTGCAGCGGGTGATCCTCCTCGCCGTCGCTGTACAGACAGAAGACAAAGAGTTCTCCCTGCGCACTGACCCGCCCCTCCTCAGAGCGGAGATCGAGACCGCGCACTTCCAGATCCTGCCAGAGAATCTCGTGCAATTCCGGCTTGCCGGACGGAATCGTAAGCTCCTTTTTGACACGCAGCACATCTTTTTTCTGCACTGCAAGCTCAACCACGCGATATTCCTGCCTTTTTACCGCGACGTCGCTCTCCCCGCGGATTTCCATCGGCACGGCAAGGTCGCACAGTTCCTCGATCCACGCGTGCAGCGTGACGATCGCGCGCACGCCCAGCTTCCGCGAGTTGATGAGATGCAGGTTCAGATCTTCCACTTCCCAGGTGATGCAGACCTTGTCGCCCCCTGTCAGACCATCGAGATGGATCGTCTCGTCGATCGGAAGCTCGCCGGAGAGCTGGCAGATCCGGCGCCGTTCGCCGTCGGAGACGTACAGCAGATGAAAGGTGAGGCCGCCGAATACACGCGCTTTTCCTTCCGAAATCTGCACATCCCCGATCGTCACCTCGCCTTTTTTCTGAATCATCCGCCCCACATCGGGCCGTGCGTCCGGCACATTGTAGTCCTCATCAAACGTAATCTGTGACACCGCTTCGCTTTTTCTGCTGATCTGATGTAGAATCTTTTTTACAAAATCCATAAGGCTCCTCCCACTCTAATCCTCAAATACGACTGAGATTCCCGCCGCCGCTTTCGTTTTCAGCACGACGTAAGGGCAGGAGGCGGCGCCTTTCTGCTCCTCCTTTGCGGCAGGTCCGACGAGTTTTGTCCGCACGAAAACGGCGTTTTCCGATTTCGATACTTCTTCGATCTGTATGGAAAAGCCTCCGCTTTTCTGCTTTCCGTAGCCGCGCAGTATGTAGAGATCGTCCCCGCTCTCGTACGCCATCTGGAGCGCGGATTCTTTTTTCCTGCGCAAAATCTGATCGATTTCCGGCGGAAAATCGCCCGGCTTTACAATTGCATACGACAGTTCTTTCCGCTCGCCCTCGCTCACATCTGTGATCCGGCACGATGCCAGGAGCATCAGGATCACCGCCGCCAGAAGAACTCTTCCCCGTCTCTTTTTCTTCATCATTCCAAACGCCGCTTCCTGCTCTTTCTATCCATTGTATGACGGGCCACCGTCTTCTATGACGCAAAATCTTTTTCCGAAAAAGACGAAAGTTATTGCAACCCGCCCCATATATGACGTATACTGAAAAGTACGCAATAACTGAATATCACTATTTTACCAAGAGGAGAAAAAGATTCATGATTCGTTTTATTCTGGTCATTCTGACCGCTTTTCTGTATCTGATTCTGTCGATCCCGGTGCTTCTTGTTCTGCTTCTGATCCGGAAGAAAAAGCCGGAGGTCTGTGACAAGGTAAGCCGCTCCCTGATCCGCTGGATTTTTCGCGTAATTCTGTTTTTTTCCGGCACGAAGATCACCGTAAAAGGTCAGGAAAATATTCCGAAGGACCGGGCTGTTCTCTACATCGGCAATCACCGCAGCTATTTCGATATCCTTGTAACCTACACAACGGTTCCGGGCTCCTGCGGATTTGTCGCCAAAAAAGAACTTTCACGCATTCCGCTGTTAAAGAACTGGATGGAACTCATCCACTGCCTGTTTCTCGACCGTTCCGACATCAAGCAGGGTCTGCAGATGATTCTCTCCGGATGTGAGGAGCTCAAGAGCGGCACTTCCATCTGTATCTTCCCGGAGGGTACCCGCGGCAAGACGGAGAGCGAGCTGGAGCTCGGCGAGTTCCACAACGGTTCATTCAAGATGGCAACGAAAACCGGCTGCCCGATCATTCCGCTTTCGATTTCCGGATCCAGAGAAATTCTGGAAGCACATTTCCCGAAGATCCGCGGTACCCACGTTACCGTAACGTACGGCAAGCCGATCATTCCGGGCGAGCTTACGAAGGAAGAGAAAAAAGAGATTGGAAATTATACGAAAAACATTCTATTAGAACAATTGAAAGAAAATGCTTGAAAATGCCAGACCCCTGCGATATAATAAATATATAAAAAGAAAGCACCCACTCCAAAGTGGATGCTCTCGAGAAAAGGGTTAAATGTTCTTACGAACACCGCCTATCCCGTTTGCCGACGGGGTAGGCATTTTTATTTTCGCTTATTTCTCTTATCGAGAAAGGTAAGCAACGCAATGATGAAGCCTCCGAAGGAAATCAGTAAAGCTAAGATTCCCAGAAAAACCATAATAATTTCGTATGCTGTCATTTACGCCACCTCCCTTCCTATGTATTCATTAGCTCGGGAGGCTACCACCCTGTCATGGGTACTTTCCAGTTTAAAATTTTATCATAATTTCTGTGCTGTTTCAAGCATCTCCACAATCTTTCCATATTCCATAAAATGCGATGCCTTTACCAGAATCTGATCGCCGTCCTGTAAGAGCTTCGGCAGTTCTGCCATCAGGCTCTCGCGGTCTGCAAAGTGGCGTACCTCAAGCTTCGAATCAGCCTCTTTTGCCGCTTTTGCAAGATGCTCGCAGAGCGGTCCCGCACAGTAGAGGGCGTCAATGCCGCAGGTTCCGGCGTGTGTGCCGACTTCGGCGTGGAGTGCTGCCTCATCGGTTCCGAGCTCGCCCATATCGCCGAGTACGGCCACTTTTCTTCCCTTCGCCTCTTTCAGAACATCGAGAGATGCCTTCATCGAAACCGGGTTTGCGTTGTAGCAGTCATCGACAACGGTGTATTTTCCTGTCTCGATGATGTGGAATCTTCCGCTCACCGACTGCAGTGTCTCGATTCCCTGTTTGATCTGCTCCAGCGTCAGCCCGTACGTGCATCCGACTGCGGTTCCGGCCAGCGCATTGTAAACCATATGGCGTCCCGGAATCGGAATCAGTGCAGAAAAGCTCCCCTGCGGGGTATGAATCCGGCAGGAAATGCCGCGGAAGCCCTGGCTCTCGATCTCATCGGCATAATATTCGTTCTTTTCATCCAATCCGAAATGAACCGGCTTGATGCCGTGAACCGTTCCAACAGTAGACAGCTTATCATCGTCCCCATTGATGATAATGTGCCCGTTCTCACGCAGATGATCAAAGATCTCGGTCTTCGCCTGTAAAATACCGTCTCGCGTCTTCAGATTTTCCAGATGGCACCAGCCGATATTCGTAATGACTGCGGTCTCCGGGCGTGCGATCTTCGCCAGACGGTGCATCTGGCCGAAATCGTCGATTCCCATCTCGAGAACCGCCATCTCATCTTCCTCACGCAGACGGAAAACAGTGAGCGACAGACCCAGCTCATTGTTGAAGTTCGCATCCGTTTTCAGCACACGGTATTTCTGCGCCAGCACCGACGCGATCGTCTCTTTCGTGCTGGTCTTTCCAACGCTTCCCGTAATGCCGACAACCGGAATATTGAGCTGCTGCATATAGTATTCTGCCATTGCTTTAATGGCCTCCATGGAATCCTTCACGAGGATATACGGACACGGCGGTGTTTCGAGTTTCTGCTCGGAAATCACGGCAAGTGCACCCTTAGATGCCACATTCGGAATAAATTTGTGGCCGTCCACACGCTCACCCGGAATCGCGACAAAGAGGCTTCCCTCTCCCGCCTTCCGGCTGTCCGTCACAATATCGGTGACTTCCTCTGTTTTCTTTTCTTCCGGTCCGAAGTATGTTCCGCCGCACACCTCTGCGATATGCGCAAGTGTCATATTTTTCATTCGTTTTTACCTCTTTTTCTGAGCGAAAGCTGAATCAGCAGCTCGCACAGCTCCGGATAGGAAATGCCGAGTACCTGCGCCTCCTGCGGCAGAAGGCTCGTCGGCGTCATGCCCGGGAGGGTGTTTGCCTCGAGGCAGTACATTCTTCCGTCTTTGCGCATCATAAAATCAAGACGGCAGTAATTTTCGATACCAAGGGCAGCTGCTCCGTCCTCTGCGTGCTTCTGCATTTCTTTCGTCTGTTCCTCGGTCAGCACGGCAGGGCACGTCTCAACGGTGGATCCTGCTTTGTATTTGTTCGTGTAATCATAGAAGCCTTCGATCGGTGCAATCTCGATGATCGGGTAAGCCTTTCCGTCTACCACGCCAACGGAGAACTCTCTTCCCTCGATATACTCCTCAACGACAACCTCCGGTTCGTAGGAGAAAGCATCCTTCATAGCCTGCCAGTATTCTTCGTTCGTGTGTGCAATATAGACACCGACACTGGAACCGCCGCAGCACGGTTTTACGACAACCGGAAGCTCCAGGCCAAAGCCGGACAAAGGCTCGCTCTCCTGGCCTTTTTTCAGGGTCACGCCGTTCGGGGTCGGCACATGGTGTGCACGGAAGAACTGTTTTGTGATGGATTTGTCCATTGCGAGGGCGCTGCTTAAATAGCCCGTTCCGGTATACGGAATGCCGAGCAGATCGAACGTAGCCTGTACCTTTCCGTCCTCTCCGTTTGCGCCATGCAGGGCAAGGAAAACAACATCCGCTGCCTCGCAGAGTTCCAGTACGTTCGGTCCGAAAAATCTGCGACGGGATGCGATCATCTCGTTTAATCCCGCATCAAAGCTGTGCATATATTCTGCCGCTTTGTCTATATCGTACGCCTCCTCTGCAAATACATCTTCCAGGTTCCCCTTCACATCGATACCGCAGAAAACGTCTACCAGAACTGCCTGATGGTTTTTCTCGCGGAGTGCCTTGCAGACCATAGTTCCCGATGTAATGGATACCGAACGTTCCGTGCTGGTTCCTCCAGCTAATACTACTATTTTCATCTATCAAAATCTCCTTTATTTGATGTGCTTCTGCTGTGATGCTTAAGCGTTTTTCCTACAGGCTGTTTTTCTGTGTAGGCTGCGGCCCGGTTACATCATCCAGGCTATAGTATACGATAACCGGGTCACCAATTTCAATAGCATTGAACACTTTTTCTGCTTCTGTGTATGGAGTATTCACACATCCGTGGGATCCGTTCGTCAGATAAATGTCCCCGCCGTACTCGGTACGCCAGCTTGCATCGTGGATTCCGACGTCGCCGTTGAACGGAAGCCAGAACATGACATGGCTCGGATAGAGCTTGAAATCACAGTCACTTTTCTTCGCATCCACCGCCCAGACGCTGCCCGCCGGTGTATCATAGCCCGTCGCATGATTGCCGGTTGTGACCGGTGTTTCCGTCACCAGAACGCCATCCTTGTAGCACCACATTTTCTGCTGGGAAATGCACACCTCGACGTATGTATTTCCGATATCATTTGCCGAGCGGTCATTGGCCGTATAGAGGTAAACCGGGTCGAGATTTCCCTGTGTTTCGTCCTCGATCGCCTGCAGAAGTGCCTGCATCGTCTCCTCCTTATTGATGCACCAGCCGTAATCGCCGCCCGCATTCAGGTTAATGGTCGCGCCAAGACTCGTTTTGAAGGTATGCGCCAGCCCGAAGGTGTCCGTCTCATACGCCATATGGCGCACAAAAGCTGCCGCTTCGTCCTGCGAAATCGTGTAGGTTCCATCTTCCCCCTGTACGAGCCAGCTCTGTAAGGTTGCCCGGTCTATGGCATAGCTGTTTTCACCGATTGCATACGTGATCCGCGCCGCTGTCAGGTGGTTCAGTTCCGCCATTTCCCTATTCAATGCTTCATCATCCTGCGTAATGCCCGGTTTCCGGTAAACATCTTTTTCTTCCAGATCCACGCTCGCCGCTCCGGCATCCAGCGCCTCGATGACAGCCTGCTCCGCCTTCTCATAGTCCACCTGCGCGCCCTCTGTTTCCGGCACAATGACGTACGAGGTTCCGTCATCCGTCAGATACGCATCCGTCGGCGCTTCCTGCTGTTCTTCCTGAAACCCTTCCATCGTCTGCAGTTTTTCCTGCACCATTTCTTTGTCATAGACAGAGTCCGCCGCCACCTGGTTTTCTTTCTCTTTCCAATAGAATGCAGGCCATGCAAGAGTATTCTGGGACTCCAGCAGTTTTTCCACCGCGTGGTCGTCCACATACGTGAGGCCGATCTCCGTGCCGCTTAATGTCTCTGTTTTTCCACCGCGCTCGGTAATGCTGAGTGTATAATCCACAATGTGCTTCTGAATTTCCTCTTTGACCTGCTCTGCGGTCAGCCCTGTCTCTTATACACATCTCCGAGCCCACGAGACTCGACGTCATCTCGT
>ENA-OYCN01001268-OYCN01001268.1-human-gut-metagenome-genome-assembly--contig:-NODE-1268-length-9753-cov-4.146009_pt1 | contig 9753 bp, 8 predicted proteins | sample MGYA00244665_ERZ652871 | MGnify/ENA primary metagenome ERZ652871 (study PRJEB26926, sample SAMN06164731) | human gut metagenome | biome: ENVO:00009003; feature: ENVO:2100002; material: ENVO:00002003...
CGCCAACCGGCGCAACAAACTGTTCCTGCAGATTATCGGCCCGCTGGCGCTGAAGCTAAGTGACGAACTTCGCGAAGAGCGGCTGGCCGTACGCGAACTGCGCGCCGCATTTTTGGAAGGCGCCGACCTTACCCCCGAACAGGAAAGGTTTGTTGAGGAAAAAGCCGTCAAATACGACATTTTTACCCGCATGAAAGGCCGGCGCCGTTACGATATTCTGCTCAAACGGCTGGAACTCAAGGTCGATATCGTGCCGCCGTCCCTGTTAATGGCCGCCGCAGCCATCGAAAGCGACTGGGGAACCAATCGCATCGTCCGCGAAGGAAACTCGCTGTATAAGGAACTCGCCTGGTACACCGACAAAGGTCTTAAACCCCAAGACGACCGGCAGGATCAAAGTTATCGCTACAAGACTTTTCCCAGCCTTTACGATTCGATGAAATCTTATGCACTGCGCCTCAACAGCAGCGTTAACTATGAACAAATGCGCCTTTACCGCGCCGAAATCGAATACCGCGAAAAACCGGTCTTCGGACGTTCCCTGGCCCATACCATGTTGTTTGACTCCAATCTCAAAAACTTTGCCGGATTGCTGGACTACACCATAACTTTCTATGAACTGACCAATTTTGACGAAGCCGAACTCGGTTTCGTCAGGCTGCCCGACTTAGAGGACAAAAAATAAAAAAAATTTGACTAAACGGAAAGACCGCGTATTATATATGCAGATTTGTAACAAAAAATTAATGAGATTTTTGTACAATAATACATTATCATAGAAATATGGTAAACACATACAGGTTGTCCCATGGATAAGAACGTCTTAACTGCAAACGACATAAAACTTTTATCCCAGAACCCTTCCGTAGAAAACAAAGGCAGTACGGCCCGCAAAGTTACGGCTTATTACGACGGCGGACTGATTACCGAAAGAGGCCTCAAACTGGCCGAAGACATTTTCCGCATCATGGTTGAAGACATTGAGGTCAAGGTTCGCGAAATTCTCTCCGACAGCCTGAAAAACTGCAAAAGCATTCCCCGCGATGTTGCGTTCAGGCTGATAAACGATCAGGCCAGCGTTGCCGTTCCGTTCATCAAACATTATGCCAACCTGACCCGGGAAGACCTGATCAGCATTCTTGAAATGCAGAACATCGACAAGCAGAAAGCCGTCGCCCAGCGCCAAAACCTTTCTGAAGACATTTCGCAGTACATTGTCGACAAATGTCCGGAAGAGGTTGTCGGTACATTGATCTCAAACGATTCGGCACGGATTCTTGAAAGCACTTACACCAGCATTGTGCAAAAATATCCGGAAAGCGACAACATCAAAAAACGGCTGGTTTATCGCGCCGAACTGCCGGTTTCGGTTATTGAAAAAATCGTCAACTCCCTTTCCGAAGAGCTGCAACGCCACCTGATTGTTTCGCATAACCTGCCGGACAACATCGCCACCGACATCATTGAACAGGTCAAAGAAAAGGCAACGCTGAAAATTTCCGAAGAATACAGCTCCGACAAGCAGATTGAAGAGTTGGTGCATCAGCTGTACACATCCAACCGATTGACGCCGACTTTGGTCGTCCGCGCCGTTTGCATGGGCGATTTGAAGTTTTTTGAATATGCGCTGGTCTACTTGTCCAACACGCCGATTACCGAAGTCCGCAAAATTCTGTATAACACGCAGCTGGATTTTATGATTCGCAACCTGCTGCGCAAGGCTTTCATTCCCAAAAGCATGTTTCCGGCTGTCTTCAGCGCCTTGAACGTTATCAAGGACATCCGTTTCGACTGCCGCCGCTCCGACCGCAGCTCCTTCATCCATAAGGTAATTGAGCGTATTTTGACTTTCGGCAGCGCCGGCGAAGACCTCAACGAAGACGACGTAAACTACCTGATTTCCCGCATCAGTTGACGCGGCGGCGTTAAAATGTGCAAGCTTTGCAAAATTCCTTGATTATATCGAGTCCCTGTCTATATAATATGACAAATAATTAGCAGAGGAATAAAGAATTTGGCCGCCAATGCAGACATTCTGCCCGACTTACTGAAACTCAACAATCTTCTCATTGCCGAGAAGGATTTTACTGTCGTCATCGAAAACATCATGGACACGGCCGCCAACATATGCAACGCCGACTGCGGCTTTTTCTACACCCTGAATGACGATAATTTCCTCAGTCTGGATTACAGTTTCAATAAGTCTCAGCGCACCGCGCTGCGCGGGTCGGACAACCTGACGCTTTTTCAGACCGTATATTTGCCCGAGCGCAAAACCAAAAATCCGAAATCGGTCGTCGAAATCTGCTATTTTAACAACGAGGTCGTCAACACCGCCAACCTGTACAGTTCGCCCGACTTGGACAACTCTTTCTTTGTCGCCTACGACGAAACCAATGCCTACCGCACGATTTCGGTTCTTACGCTCCCGATTGTCAGCCGCAAGGAAAACATCGTCGGCATTGCTCAGTTCGTCAACCCGCAGGACTACAACGGCAAAACTGTCGTCTTTACTTCCGAAATGCAGAAAACCGTTCAGTCTGTTTTATCCTTGGCCGGCTTGGTTCTCGAAAACCGCCGCATGAACGAAGCCTACGGTCAGCTTTTGGAATCTTTCATTGAAGTTCTGGCCCGTGCCATCGACGCCAAGTCGCCCTATACCGGCGCACACTGCCAGCGCGTTCCGGTCATTGCCCGCCTGTTGGCAACCGCCGCGGTGCAGGAAGAAAGCGGCCCGCTGCGCAATTTCGAAATGAGTCCCGAAGACTGGTATGCACTGCATATTGCCTCCTGGCTGCACGACTGCGGCAAGGTTACCACGCCTGAATACATTGTCGACAAGGCTACCAAGCTCGAAACCATTTACAACCGCATTCACGAAATCCGTGACCGTTTTGAGATTCTGCGTCGCGACGCTCACATCGAATACCTCAAAAAACGTTTGAACAACGTCGACAAGCAGGAAAACCTTCAGGCCGAATTTGTCAGCAAAGTCAAACAGCTGGAAAACGATTTTGCTTTCATCGCCGACTGCAACATCGGCGACGCACCGTTGACCGACGATGACATTCAGCGGCTGGAGCGCCTTTCCAAAATAAAATTCATCCGCTATTTCAACCGCATGCTCGGACTTTCCTGGGCCGAACGCGACAACGTCAGATGGCCGGAGCTCTATGAGCGCCCAAGCTGGGAAAACCTGCTTCAAAACCGCGACGACCACATTTTCGGACAATATAACCGCGGCGAACTCTATAATCTCGAAATCCGTCAGGGAACCATCAACAAGGAAGAACGGGAAAAAATCAACGAACATATCGTTGTTACCATCGACATGCTCAAGGCGCTGCCTTTCCCCAAAGAACTGTCCAAAGTCGTCGAATATGCCGGCGCCCACCATGAACGCGTCGACGGCAAAGGCTATCCCAACGGGCTTACCGGCGATGAAATGTCCGTTCCCGCCAAAATCATGGCCATCGCCGACATCTTTGAGGCATTGACAGCCAACGACCGCCCGTATAAAGAACCCAAAAAGCTTTCCGAAGTCCTGCGCATTATGCAGGAGATGAAAAATACCGGCCACATTGACCCTGACCTGTACAAGGTTTTTATTACCGGCAAAGTATATATGGATTATGCCGAACAGTATATTTCGCCGCAGCAGATTGACGAAATCAATCCCGACGACTATCTCTGATTAAAACAAACGAGGTATAAATGAGTCTAGACATTGAAACGATATTGTGCCGCGCCGGACGCATGGACAATTACGCGTACCTGCTGACCGACAAGGCAACCGGCGTCTCTGCCGTTGTTGATCCGTCGGAAGCGGAACCCGTCATTAGCCGTTGTGAGCAGCTCGGACGTAAACCGTCCTACATTCTTAACACGCATCATCATTATGATCATACCGACGCCAATCTTGAAATCAAAAACTTCTTCCATGCCAGAGTCGTTGGCGCCGAATACGACGCAAACCGTATCCCCGGACTTGACGAAACGGTCAAAGACGGCGATATTTGGATGCTGGGTAACACCAAAGCCGAAGTCATCAAAGTTGACGGACACACCCGCGGCCACATTCTCTGGTACTTTCCCGACGACAAAGCGCTGTTTACCGGCGACACTTTGTTCAACCTCTGCATAGGCGGCCTGTTTGAAGGGACGCCCAAAGAAATGTTCGCTTCCCTGAATAAAATAAAAAAACTCCCGGACGATACCCTGTTTTATCCGGGACACGAATATACCATGCACGGCATGGCTTTCGCCGTTCATAATGCCCCCCACAATCCGGAACTGCGCAGATATGTCGCCGAAGCTCAGGTGCGCCTCGGCAGAGGACTTCCGGCCGGTCCCGTATCAATCGGCCTCGAAAAACGCTGCAATCCCTATCTCAAGGCTCAAACTCTGGACGAACTGGAACAACTGCTCGGCCAATAAAAAAATAGACAAAAAACTTTTATTGTGCTATATTGACCTCAGATTAAAATCGGAGGAGGAAGCACCATGCCGCCCAAAAAAGAAGAATGGGAAGTCAGATTTGAAGAATACCGCGATACGCTTGTTTCTCTGGGTGCAAAAATAAAAAACGAAAAAGCGCTGAAACTGGCATTTAAAATTTACGGCGAAGAACGAATGCCGGCACGCATCTACCAGAACTGCGTCGAAGAAAACGACGCCGTTTCCTCAAAGACCGAATCTTCAACCCCTACCGAAGCCGTAAAAAAAGAAAAAACGGCAGCGACAGATACAAGCACAAAACCGTCAACACCCCCAAACGGCAAAAAGCAAACAAGACTCAACAGCTTTGAAGCTCTGGCTGACATCCGGCTCGAAGAGACTGCCGCCGGCCATGTCGAAACAACCTCCCCAACAGAAGGAAGCAAAGAAAAGAAAACGCGCAAGACCCAGCGCGAACGCTTTGAAGAATACAAAAGCCGCCTACAGGAAAAAGGCATTGTCATTAACGACGAAAACAGGCTGTGGGAAAAGTTCCGTTCAATCCGCGGCCGGCTGGATTACGGACAAATCGGCGAATTTGTAACTTTCCCCGAACGCAAACCTCGCGGCAACGCCAAAAACGGCAACCGTTCTGAGCGCAGAAACAACGAAAGAAACAGTCAGACTCGGCATGACGGCAGCCAGGAAGCCCGAGATGACAAAAAAGACAGGCGCAATGAAGGAACACGCAACGGCAACCGCAATCAACAAATAAACGAACAAACCGACAATATAAAACGGCATAGCTCGGACAAAACGCCTTTCGACGAGTATCGTGAAAATCTTATCGCTCAGGGATACGAAATTACCGATCTCAACGCTCTGGCCAGACTTTATGTCAAAGGCAAAGGGTTCATTCCCCCCGAGCAGTTGTCCGGACTTGTCCGTAAGACAGAAAAACAGCCGCAGGCCGTCGTTAACAGCACCCTCGTTCCGATTGAAAAAGGCGAAAGGCTGCCTGTTGTCATTGAAAGGTCCTTTGCCGACAAATGGATTAAACCGCTTAAAGAACGCTGTCAAAAGGATCTCGACCGCAACGGTCAGCCCAAACGCACCGTTACGGCTGTCAAAGCCGACCAACAGTCTGTAATTGTCGACGTAATTCCCTCAGAAGCTTACGCTGCCGAGAACCCACAGGACAGCGGTGCCCGGTACAGCTTTGAAAAAACCGACAACCGCGGCAGCGTCAAGGTCGACATGGGCTCCAAAGACGGCAATCCGTTAGATTACGAATATTTCCGAATGATGATGGAGGCCAATCGTAAAAACGGCATCAAAGTCATCGCGTTCAAAGACATTCAGACCGACGAGTTCCGAGACAAACTGCTTGCCGCAGCCCTTGAATTCGATATGAAGGTTAAGGACGCGCCGGAAAAAGTCAATGTCAACGCCCCTTATTTGAAAACATTGCCCAATCAGGTCAAAATCAAACTCGGTATTTACAACGGCGACATTACGCTGACCAAAAGCGCCGAACAAATAAAGGAAAACATTCAGCGGAAACAGCGGCCGGAACATGAAAAAGAACAAAAGGAACCCGGTAAACCGATGCTGGCACTCCCCGCACATATCCCACCCCGGGAAAGGGACTAATCGCAAAAACCCGTTTTTGTCTGAAAAACGGGTTTTTTATCTCGGACGCTTTTTGATTACTGTCAGATCCGGCCGCAGCCTAGGAAGCAGCTCCCTCCCACAAACATAAGACACTTGCTCACGATATGCACTAAAGATTCTTGTCAATATTTTTTTCTGCGGGCATATCCTGCAAAGAGATAACCAGCTTCTTGTCCAAAGCGTAACAGATGTTGAGCGGACAGCTTAAGGGAAGGCGCAACAGCCTTTCTTCACAGCCTTTTTCAATACTCATTATTTTTATTTTAGACATTCCGGTCATCTCGCTGACGTCGTCAATATCCCAGAGCCCCCGGGACAAGCCCGAGGGTAACAAAGAAGAGAGGAGTCCGAGTATAACTTTTATATTTATTGTCATTATCCGGCAGTCAAGGAGAGAGATGTCCGGCTCAAGGCCGAACATGACAAAGAAAACAAAGCCCCTCTTCCGAGGGGCTTTGCTTATTGTAAAGGCGGAATGTTAAGCTGAGCAATGCCGCCGGGACGGATTTTGACGTTTGAATAACGCATGTTTCCGGTTTCAATAACAAATCTCTGTCTTCCGGTAAGCTGCGATGCCAAATCATAAAAATCTCTGGCCGTAAGTTCCTGTCGCTGCGGATTCATTATGTACAGCACGCAGCCCTGCGTTCTTTCGGCAACACCGCAGCGGGCGCGCCCTCTCGGAACTTCGGGATTGATTACGACGCCTTGCAGACCGTCGCGAACAACCGTTTCCTGCGCAAAGAAAAACTTGGCAATGGCAAAGCCGAGGATAAAAGCAAACAATGCGCCGAAAAACAAGGCTTTTTTTGTAAACATGTTGTCAACCATAAACTGTTCGGCCAAAGGCACTTTCGGCGGCGTGATGTCGCTTTCGTCAATAAACTGCGGCTGAAAATCGCTGGCGACTTCCTGCGTATTGTTCAATGCCGGCAGATTTTCTCCCCCATCCAGAATTGCGTCAAGGTCAAAATCGTCTGCCGGAGACTGTGTCTGCTGTTGAGCCTGCGGCTGATAAACCGGTTCGGCTTTCGGCGGCATGGCTGCGGACACGCCTGCGGCATTTGACGGGTTGACGATCCTTTTAATCGGGCGTTTGACTTTTTTCAATCGGGGCCGGTTCGGATCCGGCATGCTGCCGCCTGCAGGTCGATTGATGTTGTTAAAATCTTCTGCCATTCCTTAAATCCTCTAAATTAAGTTATCTAAAATCGGTTTGGTCGTTTTCAGCGTGCGGATAATCCGCGGAACCATAAAGACCACGGTTTCCGATTTGGGTGACTTTGCGCCAAACAGTTGGTTCGGAATGCCGATAATCAGGAAGTTTTCGCCCAGACGGCTGCGTACGTCAAAATGTGTAATCTGGCCGTTGGTCGCCTCCAGCGTAATGTCCGAGAAAATTCGGTTGCCTTTTTCCAAGGAGGCTTTTGCCAGAATGGACAAGTCGGCTTCAATCGAATCGCGGCGGCCGCATTTGCCGATGTCAAAGCGCGAAAACCACAGGTTTGGCACCACGAATTTTCCTTCCGCAACCGGCATAACCATTGCCTGTCTGCCTAAAAACTGGCGCAGCGTACTGATGTTCAGCTCATTGGTGGTTGTCAGAACCCGGCCGATAACACCGGTTTTGGCCGTCGTAACCGTACCGAAATAGAAGGCGTTAAGCAGTTCTTTCCATTCGACGTCTTTGCCCTTGTCATAGGGATAAATCCGGAAAACGCTCACGTCATAAGCCACCAGCGTCGGATTGCTTTCAAAATATTTAATCAGGTCCATGATTTTGTTTTTAAGTTCGAAATCAGCCTCAAACGTAACCGAATAGTCCGCCCAGTCGGTTGTCATATCCGTAATGCCGGAACCGCGCAGAACATCAAGCAGTCCGAGCATTATCGGCCGCGACTTCGGAACATACAGCGTAAAGTTACCCTTGCGGCTGATGCGCATGGTCTTTTCTGATGCCTCGTAGGAATAGTAGATTTCGCCGGCATCGGCAATCATATTGATGACCTCTGAAAATTCGCCGCGCAGGTTTTCGGCCGAAATGCTGGCATAAGGAGCGTCTTTGGCAACCAGTTTGATGCCGGCTTCCTTGGTCAGCTTGTAAAGAGCTTTTTCTGCCGGCATTTTTTCAAACGAAAAACCGGTAACTTCAAAACGCGGCAAAGGGTCGTTAACGCCGTTTTTCTCCAGCCTGAAGGCCGACATGTTATAGGGCAGGGTCAGTATCATTTGCTGAGTGTCCCAGTTGACGCTGCAACGCAGGGGCGTTTCCAGATCCAGTTCGTTGGCGCCTTTGGGTGTGCGAATCATATTCGGATCCTGCGGATAAACCATATCGGCGTTCAACCGCTGGTCAAGAGGCGGCAATGGCTGCGGCTTTTCGGTCCTGCAGGCCGACAATACGGCAAAAACAGCCAGAATGCCGAAGAATTTAATTACGTTATGGGACAGAAAACTTCTCATTTCCGACTACTTGACCTCGTCTTTTGCCGGTATGGCCTGCTGTGCGTCGGGACTGACCGGTTTTTTTATTTTGATGATTTTTTTGACTTCGTGCGGTACGGCGGCCTGAGGCTGTGGTCTGGCCTGCTGCATCTGCGGATTGGGTGCCGCCGGAACGGGCTGCGGAGCCGGTTGGGTACTCTGCTGCATTGTTTCTGTGGCGGCCATATTATTTTGTGCCATCAGTTTTTCCATCAGCTGGTCCATGTTCATCCCTGCGCCGACCGTTGGGTCGACCGTCTTGTCGATTTCGCCCAGAACCTCTTTCATTTTTTCAACTTCATGGGCGTCTTCCTTAATCATGTCCGGCGAAGAATTGTTTTTCAGCTCCAGCTGATACTCGGCCAATGTTTTTTTGAAACTTTCCATGCCGCCGGCAATTTTTTTCTCCACATAAGGATAAAGTTCCTTGTGTTCCAGAATATAGTCGCCGGTTTCGCTGATTTCTTCCAGAACGTCAAGGATATAGCCGTAGTACTTATATTCTTCCATGGCAATGTTGCCCATACGGATACAACGCGCTGCAATCCTTGAGATTGTGCGGTCGTAATAATCCTTGAGCAGGATATAATTGTCCAGATACCAAAGGCTTTCCTTGCTGGCACCTGTCGGCTGCGTATTCTGTTCCATGTTTGGCTCCTCACATTCTACTCTAGTTTAGCCGCGTTTTTTTGTAAATTGTTTTCTATGAGCTTTACCCAACTATATCGTCTTTAGGAATATAGGGTTCTTTGTTCTCTTTTTCATCGCTGATTTCGGCGATTCCCAAATTAAGGCCGACAACCGGAAGCGGAGAGGCGTCGTCGGCGTTTTTATAGACGTCGTCGTGAAAAATCAGGTCGCCGCTGTAAAGCGGATTGGCCGTTTCTTCGTCATTTTCTGTCACATAGGAATCCGCGGCGGCTTCTGTTGCCGTTTCCTTACTTTCCTGTGGCGTTTCGGTTTGGTCCTCGGGAATTTCCTCGTATTCCCATTCCCAGTCGCCGTCTTCGCTTTCGTCCGGTCCGGCGGTTATCTCCGCGGCCGGAACTTCTTCCGCGGTGTTTTCCGGCGGCGTTTCGGTTTGGTCTTCGGGAACTTCCTCATATTCCCATTCCCAGTCGCCGTCTTCGCTTTCGTCCGGTCCGGCGGTTATCTCCG
>ENA-OYCN01001287-OYCN01001287.1-human-gut-metagenome-genome-assembly--contig:-NODE-1287-length-9670-cov-5.769319_pt1 | contig 9670 bp, 6 predicted proteins | sample MGYA00244665_ERZ652871 | MGnify/ENA primary metagenome ERZ652871 (study PRJEB26926, sample SAMN06164731) | human gut metagenome | biome: ENVO:00009003; feature: ENVO:2100002; material: ENVO:00002003...
CGAGATGACGTCGAGTCTCGTGGGCTCGGAGATGTGTATAAGAGACAGCTCCAAAGAGAACTACTCGACCGACCGGATCGACCTGCACCGTCCTTACGTGGACAATATCGTGCTGGTTTCGTCCAAAGGCGAACCGATGCGGCGCGAACCGGATCTGATCGACGTGTGGTTCGACTCGGGCGCCATGCCTTATGCCCAGCTACACTACCCCTTCGAGCACGGCGGCGACTACTTCAAGAGCGTCTATCCGGCCGATTTCATCGCCGAAGGCGTCGATCAGACGCGCGGATGGTTCTTCACGCTGCATGCCATCGCCACGATGCTCTTCGACTCGGTGGCCTTCAAGAACATCATTTCGAACGGCCTGGTGCTCGACAAGAACGGCAACAAAATGTCCAAGCGCCTAGGTAATGCCGTGGATCCCTTCGAAATACTTTCGACCTACGGCGCCGACGCGACGCGTTGGTACATGATCTCCAACTCGCAGCCCTGGGACAACCTCAAGTTCGACCGGGACGGCGTGGACGAAGTGCGCCGCAAGTTCTTCGGCACGCTCTACAATACCTACTCGTTCTTCGCCCTCTACGCCAATGTGGACGGTTTTACGGGACAGGAGCCGGAAGTTCCGATGAGCGAACGCCCGGAGATCGACCGCTGGATCATCTCCCTGCTCAATACGCTGGTCCGGAACGTCACCGAATCGCTCGAGAATTACGATCCGACGCCGGCGGCCCGTATGATCCAGGAATTCGTATGCGAAAACCTGTCGAACTGGTACGTGCGCCTCAACCGCAAGCGGTTCTGGGGCGGCGGTCTGACACGCGACAAACTGGCAGCCTACCAGACGCTCTACACCTGTCTGGAAACCGTTTCGATGCTCTCCGCACCGTTCGCGCCGTTCATCTCCGACCGTATCTTCCGCGATCTGAACGCCGTAAGCGGTCGCCACACGGACGAGTCGGTACATCTTTCGACCTTCCCCGTCTGCGACTCCTCGCTCATCGACGGTGAATTGGAGCAGATGATGTCTATGGCCCAACAGGTTTCGTCGATGGTACTGGCCCTGCGCCGCAAGGTGAACATCAAAGTCCGCCAGCCGCTCACGAAGATACTCATTCCGGTCCTCGACGCCGACACCGCACGCCGCATCGAAGCCGTCAAGGGGCTCATTATGAGCGAAGTGAATGTCAAGGAAATAGAACTGATCGAAAATACGACGGGACTCATCACCAAGCGCATCAAGCCCAACTTCAAGACCCTCGGTCCCAAATACGGCAAACAGATGAAGCAGATCGCAGCTCTCGTAGCCGGGTTCTCACAGGATCAGATAGCCGCGATCGAAGCATCGGCGGAAACCCTGCTGGACGTGGACGGCGAAAAAATCACCGTCACCCCTGCCGATTTCGAAATCACCTCGGAAGATATGCCGGGCTGGCTCGTAGCTACGGAGGGCAAGCTGACCGTAGCCCTCGATATCACGATCACCGACGACCTGCGTGCCGAAGGTATCGCCCGCGAGTTGATCAACCGTATCCAGAACATCCGCAAGGATTCGGGCTTCGAGGTGACGGACAAAATCCGTGTGGAGATCGAACAGCAGGAGTTCGTCCTTCCCGCGCTCAAATCCTTCGCCGACTACATCGCCTCGCAGACGCTGGCTGTCGAAATCGAAGGAGTGCCTTCTCCCAGCGGCGAATTCGTCGTGGAGTCGGAGGTAGATGAGCAACCGGTCCGTATCGCGGTGACCAAAATTTGACCAAAAAAGGAGAACCTGCACGTTTCCGGCAAAAAATTTGGAAGTAACGGGAATATTGTTTAATTTAGTATAACATTATTACAAATAAAATATTGAAACTATGGCAGAAGCAGAAAAAACCCGATACAGTGACGCCGAATTGGAAGAGTTCAAACAGCTCATTCTCAAAAAACTGGAAACAGCACGTGCGGATTACGAACTCCTGCGCGCCACGATAACCCACACCGCATCGAACGATACGGAGGATACCTCGCCGACGTTCAAGGTGCTGGAGGAGGGAGCCACTACGCTCTCCAAAGAGGAGAGCGGCCGCTTGGCAGCCCATCAAATGAAATTCATCCGCAACCTCGAAATGGCACTCGTACGCATCGAGAACAAGACATACGGCATCTGCAAAACCACCGGCAAGCTGATCCCCAAGGAGCGGCTGATGAAAGTGCCTCACGCAACCGAGTGCATCGAGGCCAAAGAAGGACGGATTCACTAAAGGATTCACCCTCCGAACGAATGTTCTTTTCGTATGGTATGAAAAGAATCCGTTCGCCACGACCGGAGATAAAAATAGGAGCGTCCCCGTCAGGACGCTCCTATTTTTATAAAAAACATCCCGCAACTAAGTGCGGCTGCAGGATGCTTCCCTGACGGAACAATAACACTTATGAATTGGAACTTCTCTATATTCATTCGCCGGCCACGCCGCTCCGATTTTTTTTCGTCGTGATCTCGATCACCCCTTCCGCTCCCTTCTCGCCATAACGTTCGACCCCCTGCTCTCCTTTCAATACCGTCATCGCGTCGATTCGGGAGGGATCCAGTTGCGAAAGGCGATCGGCAGAAATTTCCTCGCCATCCAATACTATTAAACCGACCTGCTTCAGAGAACGACCGTTATCAACAACTGAAACCGAATCCGAATCCGCTCCGGTCGTATAGGTCAACGTAACGGTTTCCTCCAAAGGCTGCGCCGACGTGGCAATCGATTTAGACACGGAAATCGACTTTGACACAGAAGTGCGCCCCGAGGAGGCGCCGGAAGGCTCCCTGACAACTGTCATCTTATTAGGCGTTTTGCCCGACGCATTCGACGAATAAACCGCCAAAGTCGTACGTTCTCCGGATTCATTCGTCGTAAACTCGATCACACCGTCCCGCGCCCGCTCGCCATAACGGTCCAGCAATTCGAACCCGGGTTGCAGAATCCGAACCCACAGAACCTTCCCCGCATCGATCGACTTCAAATAGTCATCATCGACCTGCCGGCCGTTGATCAACACAAGCGGTCGGGCTCCATTGAGCGGACGGATCGTAAATCCGTTTCCCGTATCCTTGATCCGATAAAGACCGGGACCTTCCTGGAAAGAGTTTCCACGCTCGAAACTACACTCCAGACGGTCGAACTGCCGGGCACCTTCAGTCGTCGTCACATAAACCACGCCATCCGCCGCCGCCTCGCCGTAACGTCCGACAGCCCATTCGTCCTTCAAGACCGACATCGATTCGATTTCCGCTTCATTCAAAGCCTTTACCTCGGCAGCTGCGACCCTTCTGCCATCGAGCAGGAAGAGCATCGAACTCAAATCGTGACCGGAAACCACGAACGAATCGTTCGGTGCAGCAACTTCGGAAATCCGCACCTTGCCCTGCCCGTCCACCGGAGTATTACCGGTCTGAACCGTACCGAACGACGGTCCCTCCGGTACGGATGCGACGACAGATTCACCTGCACCGGACTTCCGGGCCTCTTTTTCGGCCTGTTTCGCAGCATCACGAGTCGTCACAAGAATCGCTCCGACACGGGCGGCATCCCCGTAACGCTCGACTAATGCCGGGTCACGGAATACATCCTCCCAGGAAAAAATCTGTATGGTTTCGATCTTGCGGGCAGGAATCTTCTCCAGATCGGTGATGGACCCCACACGCCCGTCCACAGCTACCAACGGCAACATTCCGGGACGTACTCCCTGCACGTTCCGCAATTTCAATCCGCTCACCTTATAGGTATTTTTACCATCCACCGATCGGAAACTACCCTTCAGATAACGCATCGGATTGTTGTATTTATCATAAACGGTCACCTCGAAATCATCCTCACGCGAAGCCGTTTTGGAAACGACCTCGATCACCCCGTTCCGGGCCGATACGCCGTATCTGGCGACCGTCGCTTCGTCCGGCTCGGTTACGATCCGAACGGTTTCTATCTCGTGAACGATACCGGGAGTAGTAAAAAGATAGATATTCGACACCTTGCCATTCCACAGTACCAATGGCCGGAATTCGAACGGCATCGAATGGCTAAACTCGATCCGCCGCACCCGGTAAGTATCGGGCACACCCGTCGGTTCAAAATCGCCCGTAATATAGTGATACAAATCGGAAGGCTTCTGTTTCTCTTCGATTGTCACACGTTCCGACTCCGGACGACTCGTATAGACGATCGCACCGTAACGACCCCGATCGCCGTAGCGTCTGCGTGCCTCGCCGGAGGTCATTCGGGTCGCCGTGGCGATACTCGACGGTGACATCGCGCCCAACTGTCTGTAATCGATCTCCTCACCGTCGAGCAGATACAAGCCCTCGTCCGACAGATCAATCCAGAAAGGAATGAGGGCAGCCCCGTCGCTCACCTCGACAGTCACCCACTCTTCCGCACCATCGACCGATTTATACCCGAGTCGTTCGAGTTTCCCGGCATCAGCAGTCAGCAACTTGGCAAACTCCTCTTTCATGTACGCATCGCGGCGGGCGACAAACTGTTCGGGCAACTCATCCCCTTCCCACACCAGATAAAGCTCCAAATCCTCCGGATCCCACAAGGACGGATCGGCCGGACTCCAAGACTCCGTATAAGGATAGGTCTGAACCCTAATCGACAACACTCCGTTCGCCGCCCGCGTACCGTATCCCTTCAGTGCCTCCGGCCCTTTGACCATCCAAGCACCAATCATCTTCTGTTCCGGCAACCCCAAATAGGTATCCAGCGTTTCAGCCGACAATTCCTCGCCCCCGTCCATTATCAGAGGCGGATGTTCCGGATCGAAGCGAAAATCTGCCGGATCGCCATAAACCGCATACACTACCGGTTCATCGGATACGGGCAGGTGGGTCAGAGCAAGCGACTCTTTCAAATGAAATTCCAAGGCAATGTCCGTCCCCATCGGAATTCCGAAGCGGCTACCGACTGATTTTACTTTCTGATCCGTCTCCCCTCCGACAAGGTAACAAACGATCGGCTTCTCCGTAACGATCGTAAAGCGGCCCTCCGCATCGGTCACAACCCGCCGGCCGCCGCTGCAAATAAACTCATAACCGGCCCAAGGCTTATCGTCCCGGCCAAATACGCGTCCGGTAAAGGTGTGCGCCCCCGATTCTGCCGTTTGCTTTTCGAGAGCGGTACGCTCGAGATTAGCGAGCAATTCGGCCATGGAGCCTTCGACCGGTGGCATTCCCCCTTCCGGTGTACCGACTGTGAGGCCGTCCGCACCAGCAGGAAGAGGCATTTCACCGTTTCCGGAATTTTTCGTAGTTTTGTCCTCCGGAAGAACATAGGAGGTCTGTGCGAAAGCGCCGAGCGCCAGGCACGCAAGCGGCAGGACATAGAGCGCCTTGGCCCTGGCCCACCTCGATGATCTTTTACGCAACATCATGGTAATTCGGTTTTTAAGGTTACTATGATTAAGGCTGTTGGCAATTGAGTACCACCTCCCGCCAACGGCCTTTTTTATCAACAGCATCTGATAATCTTTCGCATCGACCCCGCAGCGGAGCACCTGCTCGTCGGCCTCGTACTCGTGCACAGCACGCAGTTACACACGCAACAGCCACATCGCGGGGTTGAACCACTGCAAACACCCCAGCAAATCGACCAGCAGCAGGTCCCACGAATGGCCCAACCGCTGATGCGCCTGTTCATGCACGAGGATCGTCCCTCCGCCGCAGGCATAATCCTCCTCGGACATCACCACGTATCTCATCCAACTGAACGGAGCTCGAATCCGGTCCGACAACACCAAAACGCTCCCGTTTCCAAGCGGTATGCGCTGGCCGCGGCGCGTCATTCGCACAACCCGCACGATGTTGCATACGGTCCATCCCAACGTCGCAAATACCCCTGCAAAATAGATGATTCCGAGCAAAACGCCCCAGTCGAACGGTTCGGGAGCAGGCTCCGGCTCCTCTGTTATCATCAGGTCCCGGGTATCGTCGGGGATTCGGTTTTCGAATACCATGTCCCGCCGGAAATAATTTTCCGGAATCACGTCGATCCCAGCGGCGGATACCCCGGGCAACTCCTTCTCGACGGTAATTACGCACAAAGGCAGCAAAAACGACAGCAGCAACACTCCGCACAACAACACCCTGTTCATCCGATGCAGCGTATCGCGGCTCAACAACAACTTGTAAAACAGGTAGAAGACCGCCAGGCATCCCGCAGCCTTCAGACTGTAAAGCAGAAAGGTCGGCATAGGACTATCGTTTTTCGGTTTGACTTTCGATTTGCCGGATCAGGTCGCGCAGATCGTCCACGGAGATTTTCTCCTCCCGTACGAGCGACGAAACCACCCCGAGGTAGGAATTGTCGAAATACTTGCTCACCACGCCCTTCAGCGTCTTGCGGCTGAACTCCTCCTCGCTGACGAGCGGATAATACTGGTAGGTGCCGCCATAGGCCTTGTGTCCGACGTACCCTTTCGCCTCGAGGCCACGCACCATCGTCGATAACGTATTGAAATGAGGTTTCGGTTCGGGCCAGAGCGCAACCAGTTCGCGCACGAATAACGGGCCCCGCGTCCAGAAACAACGCATCAGCTCCTCTTCTCTAGGTGTCAGCTTTTCCATAATCAATGTCGGTTAAAGTCGAACGAAACAGGACCTGCACAAACGGCAGCACAGCTCCGCATTGCCGGCTCCTGCACAAAAATCTTCTGAAACAAAGATAACTAAAAAAATTTCACATACAACTATTTTTTATAGTTTTCAAACTAAAAAATTTAGTTTTGCAGGAGAAACAGAGAGCAACCCGCTGTAAAACAACAAAAAAATAATAGACAAGATAAAAAATTCTTGTCTATTATCAGGATTAAGATATGGAAAAATCTTCCTATTCCTCGTCGCGGTGCAGCTTCTCTACGTAAATGGCATGCTGCATGGCGATACGCTTCGCAACCGAAGGTTTGGTGAAATACTGGCGACGACGAAGCTCCTTCAGAACACCCGTACGCTCGTATTTACGTTTGAATTTCTTGAGGGCCTTCTCGATGTTCTCGCCCTCTTTTACCGGCATGATAATCATAATTCGTTGCTTTTTTTATTGTTTTTTACTCTAATTTCTAATGGATCGTGTCTTGTATCGGGGCGGGACTCCATCCGGACGACGCCGACTCCCCGTTCGGTATGTCTTTCGAGGCTTCTCGTACCGTAAACCGAAGATACGGGGCCAATCGCTCGGCCTCACGCGGGGTTAATATGTGCTCTTCAACCAACTCTTCGACGGTACTCCAACCTCCTTTCAATTGTCTTTTACTAAATAACTTCCTAAATACGGCGGGCGGCAAATAAGGATGCCCCTTGAGCGTACTCGGAGGTGCAAAGTTAATATCAATTTTTCGAATTTTGAAACTATCGCAGTAAATTTGTTTCACGATCCGCTCGAAATTGGACTCCGTGACCTGCGGAACCTCGGCCAACTGATCCACGCTGTAAAATCCGCCGAGCCGCTCCCTGTATCGAATAATGGCCATGACGCTCTTCTCACCGATCCCAACTACCGAGCGTAAGGTCGCCGAATCGGCCCCGTTGAGCTCGATCAATCCGGAGCGAACGGGCTCCGGTTCCGGAAAAATTACATAAGGGAGCAAAAGATCGGCCACCGAATCGGCGATCATATAGCAAGCCCGAAAACCCGCTTCATCCCGAAGACCTTCGTAAAGATCCCGATAACGGACAATGGCCTCGGCCTGACGGACGGAAAAACCGAGCGACGCGAGATAGGATGCGGACACCGTATCGATCCTGAATCGTTCGCGGGGCACGATCCTCCTCGGCTCCTGCGGGACATACTCCCGATATTCCCGACGCGGAGAAGGTGTCAGCGCATACTCGCGTCCGATCCGAATATAGGGTTCCAGAATAAAATAGACCGAATCGGTCATGCCGTAGCAGGTAGCCACATCCTCGGGGATCCGAAACACTTTGCCCGCTGCGCGGTACTTCAGCAGGCTGACCGCCATGCGGGACGAGAGTCCCAGCCGCCGCAGATCGGCATACTCCACCGTATTGGGATCGAACTCGAACAGCCTCACGGAGTCCGCCGCAACCGTCGCTTCCATCTCTGCCTCCACCCGGTCGGCGGATACCGCGCTCTTCCGCCGTTCGGCCAGGAGCAGCCCGGCAACGAACACTCCCGCCAGCAGGAGAAACACCACGAGCGCCCGGCGCTCACGCGTCTGGAAAAGTCCGACCATCCTCTACCACGCAGCTTTGTCGGACAACAACAACGCCCGGTAACGGTCGGAAGGCGACTCGAGCCGCTCACCCAAACCATACTCCGCCCAACGTTCGTCCACCTTCCGAACGACCTCGGGCAGCGAAGTCACCACATTGGGAAAACGCGAAGGGTTGCCCGCAATTCCGGGCCGCTTGCTCCGGGCATCCACGCACAGCACACCGTCGCGGCACTCCACATCCCGCCGGGGATCGGTATTGGCTGCGGCGAGCCACAGCAGCTCGTCCGGGCGCATCGTCCGGGCGTGTCCGTCGAAAAGAACGGCATAGCGAATCCCTCGGCACGGATTTCGGGCAAGGAAAGCGGCCAGATCCGGCTTCTGTTCCACCGCATCATCGGCAAAGAGCAGCAAGGCTCCCCACTTCCCGGCAAGTCCGTCCGCGACCTCGACCAGACCGGGTGTCAGCTCGAACCGCTCCGGCACCCGAACGGCCTCCGCCGGAGCGGACGGATCGATCTCCGTCAGGTCGAACGCCAGTTTACCGCCGAACCCGGATGTCACAGTCGCATGGTCGAGTACGTCGTAAACTCCCTCGCTTACAATCAAATCGCGCGGGAACTCGGCCCGGCGCAACAAGGCGGCCAACCGGTCCGGATCATGCACGTCGCAATCCTCGCCCGTAATGACGAGGTATTTATTGAACATCATCTGCCCGGCCCCCCAGAGTCCCTGCGCTACTTTATGGGCTTGTCCCCGGTAGCGTCTGTCGATCGACACTACGGCCAAATTGTGCGCCGTACCGAAAACAGGCATCGTCAGCTCCTTCACTTCAGGCTGTACGGCCAGCCGGATCGGAGCCAGGAAAATTTTCTCGGTGGCCTTGGCGATATAGGCGTCCTCCTGCGGAGGAATGCCCACCAGCGTCGCAGGATAAACGGCATCGCGCCGCCGCGTGACGGCCGTCACATGGAAGCGGGGATATTCATCGGTCAGCGAGTAAAAACCCGTATGGTCGCCGAAAGGCCCTTCCACCGTCTTCGGCTCCGACGGATCGACATACCCTTCGATCACGAAATCGCAGTCGGCCGGCACATAAATATCGTTGGTGATACATTTCACCAGTTTCACCGGGCGCCGGCGCAGGAACCCCGCCAGCAGGTATTCGTCCATGTTGTCCGGCATCGGAGCCGTCGCAGCATACGTATAAGCCGGATCGCCGCCCAACGCTACCGACACGGGCATCCGCCGCCCGGCACGCCTGTAACCTTCGTAATGACGGGCTCCGGTCTTGTGCAGGTGCCAGTGCATGCCCGTCGTGCGGGCGTCGAACAGTTGCAGCCGGTACATGCCCACGTTGCGGATTCCCGTTTCGGGATCGAGGGTATGCACCAGCGGCAGCGTCACGAAGCGTCCGCCGTCGCACGGCCAGCACTTGAGCACCGGCAGCGCATCGAGCGACGCCTCCTCCCCC
>ENA-OYCN01001306-OYCN01001306.1-human-gut-metagenome-genome-assembly--contig:-NODE-1306-length-9542-cov-3.806367_pt1 | contig 9542 bp, 7 predicted proteins | sample MGYA00244665_ERZ652871 | MGnify/ENA primary metagenome ERZ652871 (study PRJEB26926, sample SAMN06164731) | human gut metagenome | biome: ENVO:00009003; feature: ENVO:2100002; material: ENVO:00002003...
ACCTGACTGTTAATCAGGGTGTCGCCTGTTCGAGTCAGGCAAGAGGCGCCAGCAAGCGATGGATATTCTTCCATCGCTTTTTTGTTTATCTGCATCTTTTTCACCCTTTCTTTACGGTTCTTAAAAAATATCGCCTTGAAGAACCCTAGTGGTTGTGGTATACTTTTATAAGTTTATAGGCGTGGAAAAGGTACTGTGCAGGCTGCACAGTCTTTTCTGCCCACAGACAGGCGCTCCCCGGTCAGAAGACTGCCGTGCAGGAGCGCAATTTTTTCGTTGGTCAAATCAGCAGGCAGGCCGGTGGTCTTGTGCGGCAAACGCAGGGCGGCAGGGCGGCTTGGTGTCGTTTGAATAAATCTTGAGAGTAAAAGGAAACATCTATGCGTTATACCTACGTCCGGCAGCACGATACCACCGACTGTGCGGCTGCCTGTCTGGCCATGGTGTGCCTGCACTACAAAAAGGAAGTTACCATTACCCGCCTGCGGGATATGATGGGCACCGACCTGAAAGGCACCAACCTTGTAGGCCTGCAAAAAGCCGCCAATGAACTTGGTTTTACCACCGCCGCAGTCCGCGTGGACCGCGAAAACTTTCTGAGCGATTTCTCGCTTCCCTGTATTGCACAGGTCATCACCGATCAGGGTCTGGCTCACTTTGTTGTGGTGTTCAAAAAGACCACCATCAAGGATGATGGCGCACGCCGCAAGCATATGCTGCAGGACGCCGAAAGCCGCAAGGAAGAAGAGGAAAAGGGCAAAAAGCATAAGTGCAAGGATTACGTCATCATCGGCGACCCCGGCACGGAACTGAAAAAGATCAGTCTGGACGAGTTCTACAAGAACTTTACCGGCGTTCTGCTGCTTTTGAACCCCACCTCGGAGTTCAAGGGCGGCAAGATTGAAAAGGGCGGCATGATGAAGCGGTATATCAACCTGCTGCTGCCCCAGAAAAAGCTGTTCTTCTACGCCATCCTCAGTTCGATCATCACCACCATTCTGGGCATCGCGTCCTCCATGTTCAATAAGATCCTGATGGACGAGGTGCTGCCCTACGGGTTGAACAGCCTGCTGGTCACATTGATCTTGGTGTTCAGTGTGGTCAGCATTACCAGCACGCTGATCGGCTTTGTGCGCCAATGGGTGCTGATCCATCTGTCCATCAAGATCGATATCCCGCTGATGCTGGGTTACTTCGGGCACATCTTCAACCTGCCCATGAAGTTCTTTGCCACCCGCAAGACCGGTGATATCACCACCCGTTACTCGGACGCAAACACCATCAAATCTATCTTTACCAGCATCGCGCTGAGCCTTGTGATGGATATTTCCATGGCTGTCATCACCGGCATCATTCTGTTCCGCATGAACGCCATGCTGTTCTCCATCTCGCTGTTCATGGCGCTGGTCAGCATCCTTCTGGTGCTGGTGTACAAACAGCCTTATAAAAAGATCAACGAAGAGAGCATGGCACAGTCGGCTGCGCTGAACAGCCAGATGATCGAGAGCCTGCGCGGCATCGAGACCGTCAAGTGCAATGCCAACGAGCAGACCGAGCTGGATAATCTGGAACGCGAGTACATGAAGAGCCTGAAGATCAGCCTGCGCTCCAGCCGCATCAGCACCACGCAGGGTCTGATCTCTTCCTTCATCTCCACCGGTTTCAGTATGCTTACCACCTACGTGGGCATCACGCAGGTGCTGAACGGCGAGATGACGCTGGGCGGCTTTATGGCCTTCAGCACCCTGTCCGGCTACTTCACCTCCCCCCTGAGCAACCTGATCGGTCTGCAGATGCAGATCCAGGAAGCCAGCATCTCCATGAAGCGTCTGACCGAGATCATGGACTACCCCTCTGAGTACGAGACCGCCGAGGGTGTGGAGCAGAGCGAGCTGGACAAGGTGGAGGGCGACATCGAGTTCAAGGACGTTACCTTCCGCTACGGCAACCGCGCTCCCGCGCTGGATCACATCAGCTTCACCATTCCCGCCGGTAAAAAGGTGGCGCTGGTGGGCGGCAGCGGCAGCGGCAAATCCACCATCACCAAACTGCTGCTGAAGTACTACGACCCCGAGGACGGCGAGATCGACATAAACGGCGCAAATCTGGCCGAGTACACCAACAGTTCGGTGCGCCGCGCCATTGCCTATGTGCCCCAGAACATCGAGCTGTTCAGTAAGACCATCTACGACAACATCCGCATCTCCCGTATGGATGCCACACTGGACGAGGTGAAGGAAGCTGCCAAGAAGGCCGATGCCCACGAGTTTATCCGTCACCTGCCGCTGCAGTACAACACCTATCTGGAGGAAGCCGGCAACGGCCTGTCCGGCGGTGAGAAGCAGCGTATCGCACTGGCACGCGCCTTCCTGAAGGACTCTAACCTCTACATTCTGGACGAGTCTACCAGTAATCTGGACTTTGCCACCGAGACGCTGATCTTCAATATGATCTACGAGCAACTGGCAGACCGCTCCATGCTGATTGTGGCGCACCGCCTTTCTACCATCCGTGACTGCGACCTGATCCTTGTGATGGATCACGGCAAGATCGTGGAGCGCGGCAACCATGAGGAACTGATGGCAAAGAATGGTCGCTATGCCGAGCTGTGGAATATGCAGCAGGGCATCTTCCGCAAGCGCAAGTCCGAGCCCGCTCCGCAGGTACCTTCTGCTGTGGTGGAAGAGGACGACGACGGCGAGTCCATCACCTACTGACCGCACCGCATCCGCAGCCTTTGCCCGGATGCAGCATAAGCGCTTTCCCGCTGGGGAAACCAAAAAATGCCTCGTTATGGTGTGCCCGGAGGCAGACGCTTCCGGGCACCTTTTTGTTTCGGTTCACATTAAAAATATAACAGGATTAGGGGTAATTTATCATGAATGAGATCAAAGTTGCAGAAAACAAGACCCTCAAGCTGACCAATGTCCTCTCCCGCCTCGTGCGCCCTGAGGAACTGGGCAATCTGCCGGTCATCCTGACCCAGATGCAGAACTTTATGAAGAGCAACGGCGCACAGCCTATCGGCCCGCTGGTGCAGGCGGTAAAGATGGGTACCGGCCCGGATCATGTGCCGGAACTGTACATGATGCAGCAGGCTACCCAGATGATCACCCAGATGGAGCCCGGCTACCACATGGACGCTGTGCTGCGGGTGAAGAACTGCCTGTACGCCCACTACACTGGTCCGATGAGCCACAACCAGCTGGCTACCGCCAAGCTGCAGATCATGGCCTTTGAAAACGACATCAAGCTGACCGGCGACAACTATACCATCTATGTCAATCAGGACGATGACGATGCCGTGATCGACGTATTTATGGAGACCAAATAATTATGACGACAACCATTCAGAACCTTTCGGATCTGCAGGACCGCCGGATCATGATGGACAAAAAGCTGCCCCCCTACGGGTATGCTTTTGTCATTCTGACCGGTCTGTTCATGATTTTTCTGGTGATCTGGAGCACCCAGACCAACCGCATCTATGTCAGCCAGAACAGCGGTGTGGTGCAGGCCGCCAACAAGACCTACATCATGTCCAGCTACTCCGGCTCCATCACCGAACTGTATGTCTCTGAGGGCAGCTATGTGAACGAAGGCGACCTGATCGCCCGGCTGAAGAGCACCGATCTGGATATGCAGAAGGATAACCTGCAAAGCCAGCTGGATATCTACCAGAAGCAGCTGGATCAGTACAACAAGCTGCTCAAGTGCATTCAGGACGACACCAACTATTTCGACGAGACGAATGCCGAGGACCAGCCCTACTACTACCAGTACCAGACCTACAAAAGCCAGGTAGCGCAAAAGACCTTTGACGCCACCACCTATCAGGCTGCCGGTTACTCCGACACCCAGATCAAGGCTTTGATGGAGCAGAACCAGAGCGAGCTGGAGTCTTTGTACTACTCTACCATGCAGTCCATCTCCCAGAGCATTACCAGCGCACAGGTCAACGTGGATAACCTGCAGGCGCAGCTGGATTCTTTGAACACCGGCGCCAACGATTACTTCATCTACGCGCCCACCTCCGGCGTGATCCACATGGACACCCCCTACAAGGAGGGCATGGTGCTGAGCGCCGGTTCCGCACTGGCTACCGTTGCCAGCGAGAACGATGATCTGGAGATCATGGCCATGGTGACGGTGAACGACCGCCCCCTGCTGCATGTCGGCGACCCCTGCAAGATCGCCATCACCGGCCTGTCGGAGTATTCCTACGGCACGCTGACCGGCACGGTCACCTCCATTGATAGCGATGTGACCTCCAGCAACAACGGCTCCTACTACAAGATGACCATCAAGCCCGACGCCACCTATGTGGTGAGCCGCAGCGGCGACAAGGTGGATCTTTCCAACGGTATGAGCGTGACCGCCCGCGTGGAATACGATCAGGTCACCTATTTTGAGTATGCTATGGAGGCTTTGGGCGTGCTGTTCCGCTAAAAACGGATTACGCAGCACGGCAGGATGCCCCCTTCTACACCACCCCAAAGAGGTACAAACAACATGATTCGAACCGCAAAGAAACTGGCCGCCTGTGTGCTGATGCTGGGTGTGCTGGTATGCGGCACCGCACTGAGCGCTGCCGCAGCCAGTCTGCCCGTTGAAGAGCAGAACGGCGTTTCACTGCCATGGCTCAAGGACGTGCCCGCCGAGAGCATTTCCACCGGCAGCTACTCTGCCAATATGCTGCTGGGCGCTTCTCAGCAGCTGTCCCCCGTGGTCAGCCCCAGTTACAGCACCGACTCTGTGGTCTTTTTGACCGATGACAGCAGCGTGCTGACCGTAAGTAGCAGCGGCGTGGTACAGGCTGTGGGCGTTGGCACTGCCACCGTTACGGCAGCAGCCGGTAACCAGATCTGCGCCTACACCATCGTGGTATCCATGGACTCCTCCATGATCGTGACCGAGATGGACCTTTCCCTCTCCTCCAACACCATCTATGTGGGCAACTCGGTGTCAGCTTCGCTGCAGGTGCGCCCCAGCTCTGCTTCCAACTACGCCACTGTCACCCTGACCTCCTCTAACGAGAAGATTGCTACGGTGAACAGCTTTGGCCGTGTGACCGGCGTAGCTCCCGGCAAAGCCACCATTACCGCAACCTGCGGCTCGGTGGTAGCCACCACCACCGTTACGGTGCTTGCCCTGCCCACGGATTCCTCCACCGGCACAAGCGGCACCACCTCCAACAACAGCGGACAGGTGATCACCCCCAACACCAACTACATCGTGCTCAAGCCCGGTGCCACCCGCACCATTACGGCCAAGGCCACCCCTGCCAGTGCATCCCAGTCCTTCACCTTCAAGTCCGGCAACAGCAGCATTGCCACGGTCAGCCCCACGGGCGTGGTCACGGCGGTAGGCACCGGTTCTACCTCCATTACCATCTCCAACGGCAAGGCTACTGCCATGGTCACCGTCATCGTGAACCGCTCGGCAGATGCCGCCTCCGGCAGCGACAGCAGCAATGACGGCACGAACACCCCGGACGACAGCACCACTATCCCGCTGGACCCTGTGGTGCAGACTATTCAGGACAGCACCGAGGATCAGGTGGTGTTCGCCCAGTCTGAGGTTCCCATCGTGACCGGCGAGATCCTGAACGCCCTGCGCACCACCGGCAAGACCCTGTGCGTGGTGGGCGATGGCTATACCCTGAACGTTTCCGGTAAGGAGGTGAAGAGTACCACCAGCGAGATCGACACCGCCATCACCTTCACCGAGAGCGAAGAGGGGCTGGAGTTTGAGCTGGATAACGGCCGTACCCTTCCCTGCGCGGTGCAGCTGGAACTGGACGTGAGCACCTACTCCCGCCTGTACCTGTACAACACCATCAGCAACAAGTGGCAGTTCCTGAACAGCTACAAGGACGGCGTAATCACCGCCGACACCGCCGGCCGCTACCTGCTGACCAACCAGAACCTGCGGTTCGGTGATATCAACTGGACCTTCTTCATCGCAGGCGGCGTGGTGGTGATCCTCATCGCCATTGCCTACATCGTGCTCAAGAAGCGCTACTGGTTCTGGTAAGTTCCCCTTCCCCTGCATATACGACCGCCCGCTGCACAACATTTCGTGCAACGGGCGGTTTTGTGTTCTATTCTCCCCTGTTACTCCACCGTTACGCTCTTGGCAAGGTTGCGGGGCTTATCCACATCGCAGCCGCGCAACACAGCCATATAGTAAGCGAACAATTGCAGCGGCACGATGAGCTGCAGCGGCATCAGAATGTCGTCATACTCGTCCAAGCGGATGACCTCGGTGGCAACGCCCTCCGGCACCTCCGCGTCCTTGGTGGTGAACAGCAGCACCCGCGCCCCGCGGCTGCGGGTCTCCTTGGCGTTGGAGATGGTCTTTTCGTAGACGTTTTTCTGGGTAGCCAGCGCAATCACCGGCACACCGTCCGTGATCAGGCTGATGGTACCGTGCTTCAACTCCCCTGCTGCGTAGGCATCCGAGTGCACATAGCTGATCTCCTTCAGCTTCAGGCTGCCCTCCAGCGAGAGGGCATAGTCGAACCCGCGCCCGATGAAAAAGCAGCTCTGGGTGTTCACATAGCGGCTGGCAAGGTACTTGATCTGCTCGCAGTCCGCAAGGCGGGGCTTGATGACCTCTGGCGCGTGCAGCAGCTGGGCGGTGTAATACTTTGTCTTTTCCTCGGTCAGCTGCCCCCGCGCGTAGGCCAGACGCAGGGCAAACAGGTACAGCACGCACAGCTGCACCATATAGGCCTTGGTGGACGCCACCGCGATCTCCGGCCCTGCGTAGGTGTACATGACGTAATCCGCTGCCCGGGCAATGCTGCTGCCCACCACGTTCACAATGGCCAGCACCGGCACGCCTCGGCTCTTGGCCAGCTTGAGGGCGGCCAGCGTATCGCTGGTCTCGCCAGACTGGCTGATGATGATGACCAGATCCTCCGGCTTCAGGATGGGGTCACGGTAACGGAACTCGCTGGCGATATCCACCTGTGCGGGCACCCGGGCCAGCGCCTCGATGGCGGTCTTGCCCACCATACCGGCGTGCATGGCCGTGCCGCAGCCCACCAGATGCACCGTGCCGATGCTGCGCAACTTTTCGTCCGTCAGTTCCGGGATGCGCAGCTCCGGCAGGCCGTTCTCCACCCGGGGGCTGACCGTTGCCGTAATGGCGGCGGGCTCCTCGTTGATCTCCTTGAGCATAAAGTGAGGATAGCCGCCCTTTTCGGCAGCTTCCATGTCCCAGTCTGCGGTCAGCTTTTCGCGCTCCACTGCCTCGCCGAACTCGTTATAGAAGCGGATACCCTGTGCCGTGCACACGGCCATGTCCCCTTCCTCCAGCACGCTGTAGCTGCGGGTGTACTTGAGCAGCGCCGGGATATCCGAGGCCACAAAGTTTTCGCCCTCGCCCCAGCCTACGATGAGCGGGCTTTCCCGCTTGACCGCAAAGATGGTGTCCGGGTAGTCCTTGAACAGCACCGCCAGCGCATAGCTGCCCCGCACCTTGGCAAGCGCAGCCTGCAAAGCCTGTAAAGGCTCGCCCTGATAGCAGCTGTCGATGAGCTTTACCAACACCTCAGTATCGGTCTCGCTGGCAAAGGTGTAGCCCTTGGCGATCAGACGCTCCTTCAGCGCGCCGTAGTTTTCAATAATACCGTTGTGCACGATGCTGACCCGGGGTGTGGAGTGCGGGTGGCTGTTCACGTCGCTGGGCTCGCCGTGGGTCGCCCAGCGGGTATGACCGATGCCACAGCTGCTCTGGGGCAGCGCCAGCTCTTCCAGCTTACTGCGCAGGGTGGAAAGCCGCCCCTTGCTTTTGACCACGCGGATACCGTCCCTCTGGGTAAGCGCCACACCGGCAGAATCGTACCCGCGGTACTCCAGTTTTTCCAAACCGTCCAGCAGTACCTGCTGGGCGCTGCGCATCCCGACATAACCTACAATGCCACACATACAAAATACCTCCAGACCGACTGCGGCGCGCCGAAATGCGCTGCTGCACAGTCAGTTTCCTCTATCAAAGTCTATGTTCTTGTATGGCTTTCTTTGCAGGGTTCTGTTTCGGTATTGCTGCCGGTTTTTGCCCTGTTCTGCGGCTGGTATAGCCCTCAGCCGGAGAAACATCCGCCGAATCTTTCGATGATTCCTCTCCTCGTCACCCTCACGGCTGTCACCCGTGTGGCCCGGCGCTTTGCGTCAGCTTGTGGTACACATTCCTTCTTTCAATGTTTTGTGGTTCAGTGCATCCCCAGCATCTTATGCAGTTTGGGCTGCCACTTCAGCTTGTACAGCAGCAGTAGATTGCACAGTGCGCGGTCATACAGGGCAAAGGCCACGTTGCCCATGCCCAGTGTGAGCAGGGACATTGCCAGTGCGGTAGTGCGCAGCTCCTGCGAGACGCTGCCCGCCGGTACCAGCACAAGCAGCAGACCGTACATGGCAAGCACCGCCGCATTGCACAGCAGCAGCTTACACACCAGCTGCAATGCCCGGGGACGGATGCGGTCAAACCGGGGCTTTACCAGCGGGTAATAGCCCAGCAGCACGGTGAAGATCAGGGCGATCTCCTTATCCGGCACAAAGAGCAGCCCCAGCAGGCTGACAGCGGCGTAGGCCGTCCACGCCATGGTGATGCCGCACTCCATGCACACCGTTGCAATGAGAAAGCTGGCCACCGCAGGCGCGATGAACATGGCAATGGGGATGATGGTGCCCAGCAGCATCAGTGCCACGCACAGTGCCGCTGCCATGCCGCAATAGGCCATGGACCAGCTTTTGCTTTTTCGCTTCTTCATGGGATCTCCCATTTTTCGGTGTCTGCATTCTGTTCCAGCGGGTAGACCGCGTGCTGCAGGCCCAGAATCATGATATTGTTCAGCAGGGTATCGTTCAGCTTGAGGTCCAGCATCTTGTACGCCCGCATCAGGTCGTTGACCGCTGCCAGCGCCTGCCGCCGGGCGTTCTCTATGGCGGCAGCCTGTCCGTTGAGCTCATTGACCACGAACACGTTGTACTGGCCATTGCGGCGGTCGGCTTCAAAGCGCTCGGCCTTGTCCAGCAGATAGAAGATGCGGCCGATGCAGCTGCCGATGTACCGCATACTCTTGCGCTGGTTGGGGTCATCCGTAGCCAGCGTGGAGTACAAAGCGCCGTAGACGTTGCTCATAGGCTCGGCGGCAAGGGCGTAGTTTTTGGCGCTCAGGTTCATCTGCACCACCGCCTGCTCCCGCTCCTGCGCAAACAGCCGCTCCAGTGCCGGGTTCTCCTGCCGTGCTTTGTCGTAGGCGCGGCGCAGCAGCAGCTTGTCCACTGCGCGGCGCACGCGCTTCGCCGGGCGCAGCTCGCTGTACTTGCGGTCCTGCAAATTATGCCAGCCCATCAGGATCTCCGTCTGCGCCGCCTGCCGGAGCGAAGCCGACAAAAAGGGCGTCGAACTCCATCTCAGCGCCGACACGCCTCTGCCCGTCTGGGGCGACAGCGTGCGGTTACAGCAAATTATCCAGAACCTTGTCACCAATGCCATCCACTATACTCCCGCCGGGGGCAGCATCCATGTGG
>ENA-OYCN01001308-OYCN01001308.1-human-gut-metagenome-genome-assembly--contig:-NODE-1308-length-9537-cov-3.211875_pt1 | contig 9537 bp, 8 predicted proteins | sample MGYA00244665_ERZ652871 | MGnify/ENA primary metagenome ERZ652871 (study PRJEB26926, sample SAMN06164731) | human gut metagenome | biome: ENVO:00009003; feature: ENVO:2100002; material: ENVO:00002003...
ACGTCGAGTCTCGTGGGCTCGGAGATGTGTATAAGAGACAGCCTGAAACCATCCTTCTGATAACATGGATCTAACTTCCACTCAACCAAAGAATGAATACATGTATTACCGCTTCCCTGTCTGAAAAGCTTCTCAATAGGCTGCTTGTCATCAAGTGTGCAGTTAGGAAGCATATTCTGCATAAGAAGCAGCATAAGCAGACTCTTACCACCGCCATTGGCAAGGTCATATATAGTATTCTGGCAGTTGAAGCGCATCACGAAATCGTCGTACACCTGTGTACCGAAATTATATTTAACATTATTAACTCTGATTCTGTTAATCTGTGGCATCGCGTCCTCCATTCATAAGTTCGGCAAATCGTCCTCTGTAATCATCAAAATAATTCTCTATAAGACTTCTGAATCTGTCTGTCGGATAATATCTGTCCTGACTCTCAACTAAAAGTTCCTGCGCAACGCAGAAATTAAGCACAAGCTTTACCATACCCGACTTTGAATTTCTTGCTGCTCTCGCTCCTGTCTGATCCTCTACTGTTGTCACCGGAAGCTCGTCCCATGTAAGTGCTATCTGCTTAAAGCTGTTCTCCTCAACCTCATCAAGCACAAGCCCTGCGCTCTTATCGACAATACCACCTGTTGTCTTATCAACATTTTTAATGATGTCCTCAAGTCTTATGAACTCAGCATAAGTTGAACTCATTGTATCTGAATAAAACTCTGTTATTATGTTGTAAATTATGAAATACGCAAGATATAATTCTTTATTAACTCTTAATCCAAGTACATTTCTTAATTCCTCGTTGGAATATCCAAACACCCTGTTATTATCACCTGCACTCACATACAGACCATTGTTATATTCATATATGTTAAGATTAAGTTTCTTAAGTGACATATGAACGATGTCATACACTTCTGCATTATTATTGTATTCCTGATAAAGAGCTGCATTCTCGCCCCTCTCAGACACATTTTCCCCTGTGATAAGCTTGGAAACTATGTCCAGCGCCTTATCTAGATTTCTATTCTCCATGTGCTTCCTTTCGTACCAATTCAACATCTGCCATCATACAGTTATCCGACAATATAACCTGCCCGCCAAGCCCTTTTCTTATTGCAAATGTAAAGCTTTCCGTATCTTTAAAGCCTTCCCCTAAGTATGCATCAAGAAATGTATCTTCTCCCGCATTACCGCCAAGCTGGTACTCATCCTTCTGGCACAGATTAACAAAGAAAGAGAAGAAATCTGCATTTCTTAGAATCTGCTCACCATACGCCCTCTTCATTGCATCTGCAAACTGACCGAGTGTTATAATGTCCGATTTTTTCAAACACACAATGAGATTTTTCATAAGGAATACGTAATTATCCTTAATTCTCTTTTCTTCAATCTCATCTGCGAATTCAATATCTTCCGGTCTTTCATTGCTTATAAGCTCTTTCTCCTCATATCTTGGAGGCTTCACCATAAGCGCATCATCAATGCTTATCAGGTCAAATGTCTTTCTTATGTTCGGCTTTAGAAGCGGACTTAACATTGTGACTAATATATCTGCATTGTCCCTCTTAATCATATCTGAAAGTGCCGATGTGAAATCCATATGGCTTCTTAATCTGCCAAGCTTGGCGCGTCTTACTGCGTCATCGGTCATCTTCTGCATTTCTGTACAATCCTTTAACAGCTCGCTGTGTCTGTTCATTGCCTGCTTAAGCTGAGTCTCAAGACTGTATATTTCGTTCATCGTCCTGTAATAGCCTTCGCCTGTGCTGCCCGATGCATTAAGCTTCTCAATTGATTTTGCAATAAGGTCACGGTTCTTCTTAAAAAGCTTTTCTTCATCATCAAACCATTTCATTCCTGTCTTGACGAATTCCTCATAAGCCTCTATTCCTGCAAATACATCGCCCGACAGAATTGTCAGCACTTCATTCTTCTTTAACTTAAGACGGTTGACCTCTTCGTTGATTCTTTCAACTACTTCAACTCCGCCACGGAAGTTCTGTGAATTAATCATTTTTTCAAGAAGAAGCTGGGATACGCTTATCCTGCTCTCGTCCTTGATTTCCTTGGTATCAAGATAGAATTCAATAGCATCAGGGCTTATCGAATACCACACGGTATTGTCTCTTATCGAACTCTCGATTATCTTCATTCTTGATACTCTCTTTTTCCTGTCCACCGGATCAAAATACGAGAATTCAAATGGCCTGCCATCATTCTTTATCTTGTCAAATATATAATCAGCAATCTCCTTGCTGTCCTGTTCATTCAAATCAAGCCCGAAATCTCTCTTAAGTATCAGCCTTAAGAAATCGAGATATTCGGGATATGTAACATCCTTTTCCTTAAAATTATTCTCCTCTATAAAGAAACGGAGAACCGCCATAACTATATAGCCCATATCAAGGATTTCGTATTTGCCATCCTTGAAATTAGAAAATGATGTGTCTATCAGTCTGAAGAAAGGATAATATTTCTTCAGATTAAGCATTCGTTCACGGTGATCCGATATGATATCACCTGTCATATTCTCTGCCATAGTATTCTTCATTTCTGCGCACGCATTTTACACATATTGTCTTAACGCCCGGTGCGCCAGGGCATTAAGCTTAAAGCTTGGTTCTTCACCAAATTTAAAGCTCGGTTCTTCCGTCTAATGCTCTTAAAAGTGTAACCTCATCGATATATTCAAGATCGCCGCCGACAGGAACTCCGCTTGCAATTCTTGTCACCTTAATTCCTGTTGGCTTTATCATTTTGCTTATGTACATTGCTGTTGTCTCACCCTCCAGATTGGAATTAGTTGCGATAATAACCTCGTCAACATCTCCCTGAAGCCTTACCATAAGCTCCTTTAACCTGATATCAGCCGGTCCGATTCCAAGCATCGGGCTTATTGCTCCATGAAGAACATGATATACGCCCTCGTACTTTCCTGTCTTTTCATATGCCGCCATATCTCTTGTATGTTCAACTACCATAATTGTCTTATGGTCTCTTTTCTGGTCGCGGCATATCGGACACAGTTCTTCATCTGTAAGTGTAAAACACTCCTTACAGTAGTGAATATGCTGCTTTGCATCAATCATTGTGTCTGCAAGGCTCTTAACCTCAGACTCAGGCATGTTTATAATGTGAAATGCCAGGCGCTGGGCGCTCTTCGCCCCAACCCCTGGTAATCTCGACAATTCTTCAATTAATCTGTTAATATGACCACTGTAGATGTCCATTAGAATAAGCCTCCGCCTAATCCTCCAAGTCCTCCAGTAATCTTAGCCATCTGTGCCTGTGACTCTTCTTCGCATTTTCTTAAAGCTTCATTAGTAGCTGCTACGATTAAATCCTCAAGCATCTCTACATCATCTGGATCAACTGCTTCAGGGTCAATCTTAACCTTAGATACTTCTCTCTTACCTGTAACAGTTACCTCAACTACTCCGCCGCCTGCTGTCGCACTGAATTCCTTATTCTCAAGCTCTGCCTGCTGCTCCTCCATCTGACGCTGCATTCTCTGTGCCTGCTTCATCAGATTATTCATATTGCCAGGCATTCCTCCTGGAAAACCACCTCTTTTAGCCATTATATAAGTTCCTCCTTATCATCTACTTCTATATCTATGCCTACGAGTTCCTTAAGATCCACGAATCTGCTGTGGAAATCCTCATCATCGTTAAGCTTAGTCACTTTAATTGAAACCCTTACTCCTGTTCTCTCCTCAATTACATTCTCTATGCTTTCCATAACTTCCTGTCTGCTGAGTGAATTATAGGCACTAAGTGATTCTACCATAATTTCAAGACTAATTCCATCTTCTGCTAATGTAACATGTGCAGCCTGTAAAAATGTCTGATTAACCGGATCATCTATCGTTGCAATGATATCCTTCCAGCCTGCCGCAATTGCCTTAACATCTTCCGGAACAGCGTCATATACACGCTTAACTACAGGCTTCTTTGGTGTCTGTTGCTGTACTGCTGCCTGGCCTCCCGCAGCACCTGCATTTACAAGTCTGCCGCTTTTAATATCCTCAAGTACTTTCTGTAACTGCCCTTCAAGCATTGTCACACGGCTTACAACATCGCCGATATCCTGACTGTTATCCATTGCCGGGCGCATCAGCTTTATAAATGTTATCTCTGTTTTAACTCTCTTCTGTGTAGAAAACTTCAGGTCATTTGATAATTCTGACAACACTCTTATATAGTACATAAGTGTATCTATATCAACATTCTGTGCATCCTTCTTCAGGTCTTCAAGATTATCTGCCGATACTTCTATTACATCTTCAATTCTTTCTGCATCTTTAGTTGTCTTAATAAGAAGCAGATTTCTAAGATACCATATAAAATCTGTAACAAACTGTGAAAGGTCTCTTCCCTGCATTATCAAATCTTCCATAAGTGACATACACACGGCAACATCTCCTGACAGAATTGTTGAAAGCATTTTACTAAATACCGCCGTGTCAACTGCCCCAAGTACATCTAATACATTTTCATACTTAAGGTCTTTTCCCAGATAGAATGCCAGACACTGGTCTAACAGACTTAACGCATCTCGCATAGAACCATCTGCAGCTTTGGCAACATATTTTATTGCCTTGTCCTCTACATTCAGCCCCTCCGCCTTCATAAGTTCTGACAGTCTTGCGGCAATTGTCTCTATTGTTATCCTGTGGAAGTCATATCTCTGACATCTTGAAAGGATTGTAATAGGAATCTTTGCCACTTCTGTAGTAGCCAGTATAAATATTACATATGCAGGAGGTTCTTCCAATGTCTTTAACAATGCATTGAACGCTCCTATTGAAAGCATATGAACCTCATCAATTATATAGACTTTGAATCTTCCTTCTGTTGGTGAGTACTGTACTTCTTCTCTTATCTGTCTTATATTATCGACACCATTGTTAGATGCCGCATCTATCTCTATTACATTCATGCTTGTTCCAGCCGCAATCGCCTTGCATGTCGGACACTCCCCACAAGGGTTGCCATCAACCGGATGCTCACAATTAACTGCCTTCGCAAATATCTTGGCAACTGATGTCTTACCAGTTCCTCTCGTTCCGCAGAACAGATATGCATGGCCTATTCTGTCTGCATTAATCTGATTTCGCAGAGTTGTTACTATTGTATCCTGTCCTTTGACATCATTGAAATTGTCTGGACGCCATTTTCTGTATAAAGCCTGATATGACATGGTTACCTCCCTCTGCGCTGTCTTTACTTTCGCAGCCCTTAACCTCATGCGTAAAACCATCCGCCTCCGGCGTCTGCCGCTGCTTCGCAGCTTATGTTTTACTTATGTCGGTTAAGTTCCTGCTTCGCAGGATAATTTAGGAATATCATACAGCTTCTTACATGCAAGCATGACGAATCTGCCTGACATTCCTAAATTAGCTACGACGAGTAACATTTTAATAACAAAAGCCGTGCGTCCGGCTTCGAACTGATATCCACAGACGTTACCGATGCAGTTAGCTCGATCCAGGCACCCTTTCAACACCCGGAAGGTCCCACTTAATGCTGCTTCATTCCTGACCTGACATGGTTCGTGGATTTCCGTCGTGAAAGACCCAAATGTCAACACCACTTACACCGGGCTGCTCCATAAATATCAGCCCTCTGCCGAACATCACCCCTGCTATAGCGGATTGCAGGTTCAAGGTGCCGCTACTACCCCGGCTGCACGGTATTTCAATTATACTTGTTATATATGCTTGTTGTCAAGGTGTGAAGCGTTGACAAAATAAGACAGCTAAATAAGCCAGTCCCTAAGAATCATTTCCTAAGGACTGGCTTTAGCAATCCTTGTCAGAACAAGCGGCAAAACCAACTTCTTACCACTCCCGAATATCACCAGAAACTTGCCAAAACCTACTATCCTCTATCAACTTCGCTATTGCGTAGGTCTTTTTCCCAACTTTCTTCTATTTAATGATACTCTTACCTCTCCAAAGACCTACTACCTCCACTGTATTAGCTTGATTAGTGGGTTTTTCTCTTCCCAACACGTCTTTTTCTCATAATTTCAACCCACACATTCTGCATATTGTGAGACTTGCGTAGGTCTTTCCCTCTTCAACACGCTGCAACCATCAACCCCCACGAAATTAACAATCTCCACACACAAAAAAGACAGCCTCCGCAATCCACGCAGAAGCTGCCTTAAACCATTACCTTAAACGTATTACTCCAAACATATTATTCCTGTTCTTCATACCTAGGCAGCTCAACTATCACCGCCTCATGATGAACAGCCGGAAGGAATTTCTGCATCACTTCCTTAGTCTTTAACTTAAGGCTTGATGTATTGATGCAAGGGTGGCATCCAAGAGTTTCACCCTCAAGCACTTCCTTATCCATCAGTAACTGCACATGGTTGTCCGTATCATTCATAAGTCCCATTATGGATACCGAACCCGGTGTTATATCAAGGAATTCCTCCATATATGATTCATCTGCAAATGAAAGTCTCGCTGAATTAATCTGCTTACTCAGATCCTTTGTCTTAAATGGCTTGTCACCCGGCATCATAAGCATATAAAAATTCGTCTTCTGTCTGTTACATAAGAAAAGATTCTTACATATAAGTGTGTCCAGAATCTTATCTATGTCATTACACACTTCCATTGTTGTAGCAGGCTCATGGTCTGTTCTGTAATATTCCATTCCAAGCTTGTCCAACAAATCATATACTCTGATTTCTTTTTCTAATCTTCCTGTTTCATCGGCAGGTCTTCCTTTAATAAGTTCCATGATATTTCTCCCTGACAATCTGATATTCCGTTATTCCGACTATCTCATAATCTGATAATCTACTCAAAATAATACAGATATACATCCTCAAGGTCAATATTATCTCCAACCTTTACTGCTTCTTCTGGCAGCTCATCACCTACAACTCTTAACGCAAGACCGTTCTTTCTCTGTCTGATATTGCCAATCTTGTATTCTTTCTGCAGCTCGCCGACCTCGTCAAGTGTGCATGTTATCTCACCGACTTTTCCAGCCATGCTTTCAATAAGTTCAACAGGTGTTCCTGTCGCAATTATCTCTCCGCTCTTTAGAAGAAGTACTTTATCAGCAATACATTCAATATCACTTACAACATGAGTTGCAAAAAGAATTATCTTGTCCTTAGACAACTCTGCAATATAGTTTCTGATTGAAATTCTCTCTTTAGGGTCAAGTCCTGCTGTCGGCTCATCAAGTATAAGAATCTTAGGATTACCAAAAAGTGCCTGCGCAAGCAGCACTCTCTGCTTCATTCCTCCTGAAAATCCTCCAATCTTCTTATATGCAACCTTAGTAAGATTAACTACCTCTAACAGCTCGTCAATCTGCTGGTTGACTGTCTTAACAACCTCATTGCCATTGTCATCAGTAGTCTTAATCTTCTTAACCCCCTTAATCTCTGCCATATATTTAAGAAATGCTTTAGGCGAAAAATCCTCATAAAATCCCTGCTGCTGCGGCATGTATCCAACCAGACCCCTGAACTGTTTGCCAAGCTTTAATATATCTTCCTCGGCACTGTCCTCTCCAAAAAGAATACTTCCGCCATTCATCTTGTCTCTTGATACATTATCAGTGATAAGATTAATCATCGTACTCTTTCCTGCTCCATTAGCACCAAGAATACCATATACTCCCGGTGTAAATGTATAATTAATCCCCTTCAGTGCCTGAACTGTACCATAAGTTTTCTTTAAATTTCTCACCTCTAATTTCATACCCTATACCTTCTCTTTCCTAATGATTTTCCAACCTTCATCATAACCAGCATAATAATAAGCTCAGCCACTAACTCTGACACATAACGCACAATCATGAATTGTCCTACCGATGCATGAAGTATAAGACTTTTGATACCCCCCGATACTGCCTGCTTATATAATCATTATACTACTACTCTGTGCCAGTGCAATCATAATTCTGCGCACGTTCCCTCCTTTTATGATTAATACGAAAAATGTTCCTGATAAGTTGACGCATTTTCACAAAAAAGTTAAAATTTTTATAATATTTTGTGGAGGATAATCTAGTGGAGAATACTCAGGTGGTTTTTGAAAAAGATGATTACAGATATATGAAACAGGCAATCACACAGGCTAAGAAGGCTTATAAACTCAATGAAGTGCCTATTGGCTGTGTAATTGTGTATGAAGGAAAGGTTATAGGAAGAGGCTACAACCGCCGCAATACTGATAAGACTTCTCTCGGTCACGCCGAGATTACTGCCATTAAGAAAGCCAGTAAATATATGAACGACTGGAGGCTTGAAGACTGCACTTTATATGTTACGCTTGAACCATGTCAGATGTGTGCAGGTGCTATTGTTCAGGCAAGGATTCCGCGCGTTGTAATCGGTTCAATGAACCCCAAAGCAGGATGTGCCGGTTCAATACTTAATATCCTTCAGATTCCGACATTCAATCACCAGTGTGAGATTACTAAAGGTGTATGTGAAGAAGAATGTTCAGAAATGCTCACAACATTTTTCAAGGAACTGCGTAAAAGCAAGAAAAAGAATACTACTGTCACTACTGATGGAGAATAATTATGAAGTTTGAATACGCTTTTGAAGGCATGACGCTTAAAGTACTTGATGAAACATTTGCAGGAAAAGTACTTGAATTTTACAGCCGTAACCGTGAGGAATTCGACAGATACGAAGTTGCCAAGCCTGATAATTTCTATACAACAGAATATATTGCAGCCACACTTAAAGCTGAATATGCTGCTTTGCTAAAGGGTGAATTCGGCAGATTTTTTCTTTTCTCTGACGACTTACCAGGTGAAATTCTCGGCTCTGTATCTTTTTTTGGTGTTACAAGCATTAACCGTTCTTGCCGCATAGGATATAAGATTGATAAGAATTACCGCCAGTTAGGACTTGGAAGCCTTATGGTTAAACATATGCTTGAGATTCTTACACGCGAAAAGGAGATGCACAGGATTGAAGCTTACATTCACCCTGACAACATCTCCTCTGTCAATCTTGTTAAATCTCTTGGCTTTATATCTGAAGGAACCGCCTACTCCTATGTAAAGCTTAACGGCTCATGGCAGGATCATTTAAGATTCGTCTATATTTCCTGATACCAGTATCCAAAATATGGATTGGCATAGTCACTCCTGTGACTCTTCTTAAAATTATTAAAGCCAAACATTGAAGCCATGTAACGTTCACGGTTGCAGTACATTCCCGGAACGCCAATGAAATATTTAGTATTATCAAGGTTATCGCGCACTCTTCCAAAAAGTATGTGTCTGAAATTATAATAGCCATGCAGCAGGAAGCTGTTTCCCGCGATATCAATTTCATTCTGGTTAAGACACTTTAACTTCTCTGGCGACACTTCTATACAATCATAGAAGTAATCATCGTCAAATGCATCTATATAATCAGCCCGCACAAAAAGCTTTTCAAAAGGATCCGTCTGCGTTGCATTGGCTCTGTGTGCTTTTTGCTGCAAATGTTGTGTTTCCGCAGATATTTTAGCTGCTGCTCCGGCAGCCTTTATAT
>ENA-OYCN01001311-OYCN01001311.1-human-gut-metagenome-genome-assembly--contig:-NODE-1311-length-9525-cov-4.296199_pt1 | contig 9525 bp, 9 predicted proteins | sample MGYA00244665_ERZ652871 | MGnify/ENA primary metagenome ERZ652871 (study PRJEB26926, sample SAMN06164731) | human gut metagenome | biome: ENVO:00009003; feature: ENVO:2100002; material: ENVO:00002003...
AAATCGATACCGAAGCCCAGTGTAAGAACGAAGGCTTTTCCAAACAGAACTGCAATTCCGTGCAGACGATTGACGGCGTCTGTCCTTACAATGCCGCCTACGGCAAAGGCTGCAAGTGCGTGTCTAATCTGATAAGCTGTCCGGCCGGACAGGTCGGTGTCGGCGACAGCTGCGGCGGTAAATACGCTTCCTGCAAATGTGACCCGGCTTTGATCAGCTGCGCGTCAAATCAGGTCGGACAAGGAGCCAGCTGCGGCGGAAAGTATCAGTCCTGCGTTTGTAAATCTGAGTATCAATACAACTCTTCCAACTGTACCTCGCCGCGTTCGGTATCGGGAGCCAGTTGCGGGGGCAAATACACCGGCTGCTCCTGCCCGTCGGGCGTAAGTTCGGGAAGCTACGGCTGCGAAACCTATTATCCTTCGCCCTGTTCTTCAGTCTGCAAGAAAGCCTATGCCGACAACTGCCGCAACCGCACGGCCGTATCGACGCCTTACGGCTGCGCCGAGTACTGGGCCGACTGTTCAAGCAAATGCAAAACCAAATACAACGACAACTGCCGCAACCGGACTTCGGTCATTTCCAGCTGTCCGGCGAACGCAACCTGCTCCTACTTCTCCGACTGCTCTTCCAAAATTCAGAGCTGGAGCTGCAACAGCGGGTACACTCAGGAAGGCAGCAGCTGCATTGCCGACAATCCCTGCCCCGGATACGAACAGAAAAGCAGTTGTCCAAACAAATATTACAACAAGGAAGTCTGCTCCAAAGACAGCAGCTATATCAAATGTACTCCGACCTGCGGCTCGCGCATTGTCGATGACAATCCGTCCTATAAGATTGACGAAGGAAACTCCGGCGGCGTGGTTGTCGTTACCAAGAGCGGCTCTTATCTCCCATACGGCAGTACAGTTTATTCAAACGTCAATTTTCCGCAGTATTCCGAATGCGCAGCCCTGTCAAAGCCGACCATAACCCTGACGGCAAGCAACGGCTATGCGGCTTCCATCAGTACCAACCGGATTGAGAACATTGACTTTGTCGTCAATTTCAAAGCATGGACGCAGCCCGATTACTGTTCGGCAGCCTCACAATACAGATATTCTTCATTCTGTACCAGCAGCTGTTCCTCTTACGACTGCTATTGCCGCAGCAGCTGTATGTCCAATTCCAGCTGCCGGGACTACAGCATCGAGTGCATGAATTACTATGACGCCATGGTCAACGGCAGCAGCCATATGGACCTGTGCGAAGTCGCCAACAACTACGACAGCTACTGCACCAATACAAATTCGCCGTCAGTGGGCGTAAAATTGGATCCGAACAAACAGATACGCACCGAAACCTATACCAACAACGGTAAGAGCAGCACCAGATACTACTATGAAGGCACACTCAAAAACGTCAACATTACCGTTAACGGCAGCCCGCAGATTGCCGCTCAAATCGGCGGCGGCGCCCATTATGACAAAACCATCAAGTTTGAGGGCACCAACAGCATCAGCGGCGGCAGCAAACACAGCGTTTGGGCCCGCGGACACAACACTTACGCCTACGGCATCGTCCGCGGCGTGCTGCAGGTTAACTCCGGTGCCAAGCTGACTTTAAGCAAACCGGCCTGCATATACACACAATGGAACGGTTCGATTGTAAAATCGGGTACGGTTTCGGGTACGGTAACCACCAACTGCAGCACCTATCCGCTGAAGTGGTAGCATCGAAAAACGACAAAAAAATCCCCGGCAGACAACCGGGGATTTTTTCAAAATTAATTGACCGTCTGGTCGACCTCATAAACGACACCGTCCGGCGAAACGGCTTCGGTCACGGTTTCGTTGACAACCGTGCCGTTTCCCTGTGCCGGAGTTGCCTGGCTGCCGCCGGACATATTATCCGGCGTGCTGACCGCGGCGTTGCCGTTCATATTGCCGCCGGCCGGCGCCGCATTTGCCGGAACCGCATTGCCGGAGGCGGCGGGCGTTACGACTTCATAGCCTTCTTCGACAATCAGCATATTGGACGAATCGGCATTGCCGACATCGGCCGAAACCTGCGACTGGGCATTGGCGTCGCGGGAATCGCAGCCCATCAGAGCCAGAGCCGAAACACCTAACATAGCTAAAGTTTTTTTCATCTGATTTCCCCTTATTGTTTGAATTTACGACGTTCCTCACTTTTTATATAAGCACTGATGCTTTTTATTCAATACGCCGCGGATTTTGCAAAACGATTTAATTCCAAAGCTTTAATTTCCGCAGGGAAAGCACTATATCGAAAGCCTTATTTTTGGTGTTGACGAAAGGATTGGATATGTTAAAATTGTTGGGTTTGATAAAGAAAAATTTTGGAGAAGACGAAGTGACCCTGGCTGATAAAACAATCATTTGGGATTTGGACAATACATTATACCGGATTACCCCGGAATTTGCCGACATGCTGGACGAGGCAACCGCCATTGCCGCCATTGAGGATTTGGGCGTACCTCTCAACTTTGAGGAAGCCAAAGCCAAGGTCAAGGAATCTTACATGACATACCGCGACGGCGGCGAAATTTTCGTACAGCAGTACGGCATTGATCCTGAAGCAATGTTTCAGGCCTATCATAAGCGCAAGCCGATTGCGCCGATTGTTCCATACGAGAACCTGCTCGAAAAGCTGGAAAGCCTGCCTAACGAACAATACATTTTCTCAACCAGCACGCATGAAGTCTGCGAAAAAATTTTGAAACATATCGGACTCTATGATTTTTTCAAAGGCCGTTTTTATTCGGTAGAAGACTTCGGCACCGTCAAAAAGAACGAAAGTTCGGACGTTTATGCCAAGCTTTGCCGCCGCATTAACGCCGATCCGAAAAACTGCATTTTTGTTGACGACAGTTATTCCAATCTGGAATTTGCCAAAGAACTGGGTATGACCACGGTCAGAATCTTCTATAATGAAAATTCGGCCAAGGATAAGACTTATATCGATGCCGCTTACAAAGGCATCAACAGTTTTCTGGACGAATATCTGCGGCAGGTTCCGGTCAACAGCAATTCCGCGCTTAAGGCTGCCGGTTCTGCGGCCGGCGCCCGTTAAACCGGCGACAGAGGTCGCTTTCCATCTGATAATTGGTCTGATTGTCGAGCTTGCTTTGCTCTTGCATGAGTTCGCTCTTGAAGTGGCGTATCAGCGGTTCGATTTCAGCAATATACATTTCGGTCAGCGTATTGGTCGCTTCGTCAATTTTTGACGGCGAATCTATCCGATAAGGTTTAATATCGCGGGCAATTTTCTGCACGGAACGGCGCAAAGAAGGAATAAAATATTCAAGCGCGGCAGTGTTTATCTGATGATGCGTCTGTTCATGACGGACAACGACATTGTATTCACAGGAACCGGGCTGCAGCTGATTGGAAATAAAAATGGTCGGATCCTGATAGCCGATAAAAACGTTTAAGCTGGTCGGCACAACACAAATGTCCGTATCGTTGACAACCCGGCTGATGGTATTCAGCGAAACCTCCCAATTGACGCCGACAACCGCCAGACCGGAAGCAAAAAGCCCCTGCTCGACAATGCCGTATTGCTGACCAAGCCTCGTCAGTCCCTGCTGATTGTACCCGAAATCATATTTCAGTTTTCCGTAAGAAGTGGTAAATTCGATTTCCGGTTCAGCCTTCAGCGTTGCACAGACATCGGTTTCCGCGGCAACAGAAACAAAATTGCCGAGCCCCAGAAAAATGCAAAAAGTTAATATAAAAAAAAGTTTTTTCATGTAATATAGCATACATAAGATTTCTTAACATAGAGTTGAGATTATGCAAAAATCGTTTTTGTTTTCGTTTCTGAGCGCCGCAATCCTCTTCAGCACCCTTGCAGGCGCCGAATCTCCGGGGCGTTATGTACGCAAACAGCTGAAGCCGAATTTTTTTATTCCGCCCCAAGAGCTTGACCATACGGAAAAGCTGCCGGAGTTCAACTATTATCCCGGCGAAGAAGAGAAGAAGGCCAGACAGCCCCAACAGAACGCCTCCGAGCAGGTTATCAAAATAATCAAAGCGCCACAGGAAATTCCTGCCGCGACAGAGGTTCGGCAGACAGCAGACGCACCGGCAGTCTTACCGCTGCCGGAAAACGTGCCTGACATACCCTCAGATACGGCGGAAATCAAAAGCCAATATATCGAATACAATAAGGACGAACTGGCGCAAATTCCCGAGTACAAGCAGAAATACGCCGATTATATCAACGACCTGAAAGTTATTGCCGAAACGGGGCAAGTGCCGGAAAATCCCCGCGTCGTTTTTGACCTGACCAAAATGAGCACTAACGAACGTCTGGTCGTTACTGACAAATTCGGTCTGAAACCAGTTGAACAGACAACTGCGCAATAAGGAAAAAATATGGAGAAACCGCTTAAAATCATTTCGGAAATCAAAACGCCGCGACTGACGGTACGCCCGGCCGCAACCGCAATGGCTGACGGGCTTTTCCACGCCATTGACATATCACGCGAGAGACTGCGCGAGTTTCTCTTTTGGGTTGACAATGTACAAAAAGTTGAAGACGAACGCAAAACACTGTCCGATTTTGCCGAAGGATGGGAAAAAGGCGAAATCTTCGCATATGTTCTGTATAATACAGATAAAAAAATCGTCGGTACCATTGACGTTCACAACATTTCATACGGCAATCATTTTGCCGAGCTTGGCTATTGGCTGAAAGACGGCGAAACCGGCAAAGGCTACATTTCGGAAATTCTTCCGCATATCGAAAAAACATTTTTCTCGGCCGGGTTACATCGTTTGGTCATTGAATGCGAGACCGACAATATTGCATCGGCAGCGGTTGCCGAACGCAACGGCTATGTTTTTGAAGGCATTGCCGCAGGAAAGGTTTTCGGTTACGGCAAATATCGCGACTGTAAGGTTTATGCAAAAGTCTTACCGGACTAAAATTCTACAAAAAAAATCATACACCCATTAATGGTTGACATATAAAAATACAGAACACCTAAGGTTGACATTTTTTATAAATAAGTTTAAGCTTATTTTCAAGGCGTTTGTTTGAACCTTTTCGGTGTAATCCCCCCGAAAGTCAAGGTTCGGCAACAAACGCCCGCAGGCTCCGTTTAACGTCTGAATTGTTTAATACAGTTTACGGCAAGGTCATACATACACACTAACAACCTTTCGGAGCCTGTCCTTTTTATTTCAGAAAATGCAACAAAGCCTCCCATTCGGGAGGCTTTGTTATTTATCCATAAACGCTCAACAAAAAACCCCTCGGTTGAGGGGCTTTTTGCTGATAATCAGGCCGCTTTGGTCTTCTTGGCGGTTTTGGCCTTTTTGGGAGCCGCTTTCTTTTCTTTCTTGGAAGAAGACTTCTTTTCAGCCTTGGCTTTTTCTTCTTTAGCCTTGGGTTCTTTTACCTTTTTTTCCTTGACCTTGACCGTTTTTTCCTTTTTAGCGGCACGAGCCTTGGAAATGCTGATGGCATTGTCCAAATCCTTTTCCGTGCAAAGACCGACGGCTACCGGATTTTTAGCCCGGATATTGGCCATATCCTTATGCGTGCCGGTACGGATTGCTTCAATCGTCGGCTTGGTGGTTCCGACCAGTTTGCAAATCTGCGAATCGATGATTTCCGGACAATTTTTCAAAATCCACAGAACGGCGCTGGGTTTGTCGCTGCGCTGCGAAGGCGAAAGCATTTTCTTGGCTTTGGCGTTTTTGGCCTTGACGTTGCGCTCCAATTCGTTCGCCTGAAGGGAGGCTCTGCGGTCAGCTTCGCATCTTCTGATTTCTTCGACGGTCAACTGGCCGTTTTCAACCGGACTTACGCCCAAAATATTGAAAGCCACGTCGCCGTCGGCAATAGCCTGAATTTCAAGTTCGTGAAGTTCACAGAATTCGGCAATCTGACGAAAAGTCAGGGTCGTATTCTCAACCAGCCATACAGCAGTAGCTCTGGGCATTAAAGGGGCTGTCATTTCAATATCCTTTCTTAAATTCTATTCTTATCTAAAAAAACATTCTCTATTCCAGAGAATAGAGAATGTTTACCGATTATACAAGATTTTTTTTGCTAAATTAAATTTATTTTCTGCTGTTCAGGATGTTAGCCATATTCAGATAGCCGACCTGAAGCATTTGGGCCGTCGCTTCGTATTTCGAGGCCTGAATCTGCAGCGCGTTGACGCTGGAGAGACTGCCGCTGGCGCTGGTCTGGGTCAGCGGGATTCTGGTTTCGGTCTTGTTTTTCGAATCATCCGACAGACCTTCTTTCGAAACATAGTCATGCTTATATTTTTCACCCTGCTGAATTTGTAGAACATAAGCCAGCTCTTCATTTTTGCTGACCGTGTCGTCACGGGTAATTTTAATATAAAGCATGGTATCTTTTTTGGCTTTATATTCGCCGCTGAACATGGCGTCAATATTGTCGCGGGTTTCGGTGCCCTTCTCGGCCGAACTGTCGCCGATGAGCGTTTCCTTGCCGTTTTTGTTGATGGTATAAACCTCGACCTTAAGGCCGGGAGCCAATTCCGCCATCCAGTCCTTGTTCTGCTCGGCAAGTTTTTTTTCTTCCTGTTCCTTGGCCCAGCCTTCCGGATCGGTAATTCTCTTCAGTTCGTCAAGTTTCTGCTCATAGGCGGAAAGGTCCAGAACTTTCTCGTTGCTGCTGTCGCCGCCCTTTATCGACAGGGAAACAGTGCCGTTTGACTGCAGCTGAATCTTATACATGTCGGAACTGTCATAATATTCGGAAAGTTTGCCGACAACGCTGACACGGGCATAGTTCAGGCGCGTGTAACCGAGGTCGCGGGCATTGGCAAAGCTCTCGTCAACGTTGTTAACGTCCGTTACGGTCTTTTCCCAATAGCCAAGACTGCTGTTGTCTGCCGGTATCGTCGTGCTTACTGTCGTCGCCATAGCATACTCCTTTAAACCTACATTATATATTTTATCATAAAATTTTTTTTATCACAATATATTTAATCAGTCGGTTTACAGTTCCGTCATCTTATACAGGGCCGTCGACCAGCCGGTTTTGTTCAGGGTCTTTTCGCCCAGAAACTCAAATCCGTATTTCTCGCCTTCAAGGCGTTCCTTTATCGGTTCGTTGACAATAATCTCATTATCGTATGTCTGTTCAAAAACGTCCTGAATAAACGGCGACAAATTCGGCTCCTGTTCGGAAGAAAGCGACAAAATGCTGCATTTGTCGGCAATAATCAGATTGGTATTGTTAAGCTGTTCTTCATAAATGGACACATCTTTGAAAAATTCAACGGCAAAACGCGCGGCATGGTTCAGCTTGGGAAACTCTATCGAAGTAACATAATTGTCTTCGATAACGTTTTCACCGTTGAACTTGGCCGACAGGTTGGCGATGATGTTTCGCACTTCGCTTTTGACACGGGTAAAATCATCCCGGTCGCCGGGCTGGTCATTTTCATAAAAACGTACCCGGTTTTCGATACTGACAATACATTTGAGCATAATATCCGGCTCGTGCGCCTCTTCTTTCGCTTCCAGTTTCCGGTTGTCGGCCGCCGCATATTTGTTCAACGCCTCCCACTTACTGAACGTTTTTTTCAGAATGTGCGTATCCAACGGACGTTCCGCCAGCAGCTGCGCCATCAGATAAGCGCCGACGCCGGTCAGAAAAACCGCGACCTTGTTATCCTTATACGTCTTTTTGGCTTCATAGAAGGCTTCGACGTCGCCGATGTCGCCGTCAAGAATGCTGAACGCTTCGTGCAGCATCGAATTGGCGTGGGTTATGCTCAGACCGTTGTAACGCGAAAGTTCCAGCACGCCGCCGTAAATTATCAGTTTGACGCCCAGGCGGTTGAAGTTGTCGGCAATGTTGATTTCGCCGTCGAGATTTGAAATTATCTGGCTCATATAATCTACAATACTGCGCTTGAATTCGGCAGGCGCCTCGGGAAAAGCGGGCGCCAATGTCGGCTCATAACTGTCATTAAGGTTATAGTTCTGGATAATGGCGTCAGCCTTGTCAAAAAACTTCTTCTCATGGATGATTTTTTTGCGGCGAACCTTGCGGGACGAAAAGACGTACCAAGGCACCTTACGCAAGACCAGCGGCACAGCCAGCAGCAGGAACAATGCAAAAAACGTGACAAACATAACGGTATGCGTCAGTTCTTCGGGAACGGTTATTTCAATAACCGGAATCAGCAACGTTACCAGAATATTGGCCGAAATCAGACAGAAAACAATAATGGCAACCAGTTTGAAAACGGCGGTAATCACATTCTGGCCGTTAGAAGCGCCGGCCGGTTCCTGGGTTTCGATGTTATATTCGCCGCGCGTCGGCGCCAAACCGCCTTTCAGCGAATAGTCGGAACCGCTCTTGTCCTTCTTGCCCGCCAAACTGACATATTCCACCGTTTCAACGTAGGAATTGTCCTGCACGTCAAAGTCTTCCTTAAGAATTTTGACGGCAATTTTTTCGGCTTCGCGTTCTTTGGCTATACGCATGGCGTCATAACGCTGGTCGCTGGAAAAACGATCTTCAAGTTTCCAGCCGTCACCCCGGTCCGTATAAACTTCGTAATGCGATATTTTGACCATTAAACCATCTCATCAAGACATAAAAAAAACCTGCATTCAGTATAGAAAATGCAGGTTAACAAAGATTAAACCTTTGCGAAATTATTTTACAGAAGTATCGGGTTTCAGACCAAAAGCACCAAACTTGCTGTTGAACTTGGAAACCTGTCCGCCGCTGTCTACCATGCGGTGAACACCGGTCCAAGCCGGATGAGATTTCGGGTCAAGTTCCAGAGTCATCTTGTCACCGGCCTTGCCCCAGGTCGATCTGGTTTTGAATTCTGTGCCATCTGTCATCACATATGTAATCTCGTGATAATCAGGATGAATACCTTTTTTCATCTTATTTTCTCCAAAAACTTAATTTATGACATGTAAATTTAGTGCTCTTATACATTAGAGTTACGAATTAGGCAAGCATTAATTTACATAATTTTAATTTTTTTATTTGATTTCGTCAATTTCAACAACATTGCCGCGGGCGGCGTCATCGGTAATGTTAATGACCTTGATGCTGAAATTCTTATATCCTTTGGCCAAAAGATACGAGCGAATTTCAATCGCACGGTTCAGGCTCTGTCTTTTTTTGCGGAAAACATCCTGACCGTTGTCATAATTATAGGCCATGATGGCGATTTTGTTGGCGCCGGCATTGTCAAAAGAAGCGATAATCGCGTCGATTTTTTTCTTGCTGAGTTCGTCCAATTCGGAAGAACCTTCGGCAAAAACAATCTCTCTTTTGACTTTTTCGGCATCGGCCACAGGCTTGGCTGCAAACGCACCGCTTACCGGCACCAGAGGTTCAGCCTTTTTTTCGGCAGCAGCCGGCACTTCGCCGACGGGCTGATTTTCATCAGATTCGGCCTTTACGGGAACAACCGGCGCGGGAGAAACCTTTTCGGCCGGCGCAGGCTCTTCGGTTTTGAAAGGCGCTTTGCCGGCAGAGGGAACGTCGGCGACAAAC